>OHAF01000020.1_pt1 | contig 143873 bp, 137 predicted proteins | sample 1577041 | NCBI WGS metagenome assembly OHAF01 (sample SAMEA3541495, study PRJEB24748) | human gut metagenome | biome: human gut; feature: human-associated habitat; material: faeces | place: China | collected 2012
ACAAATTATCAAAAATACCTAAATGAAAAGTCCGATGATTAGTCGGACTTTTTTATGGCGCTCTAAAATTACTTGGGGTTGGGGTACCGCAATGAGAAGACTTGGGGTGCCTTTTTGATACTTCTTCAGAAATCTTGGGGTACCTTCAAAAATAAAAAAACCTCTCATGTTATTATCTTTTTGCTATGAAAGAAAATGTCTTGAGAGGAGGCCATAAATGGCTATTGATTATATTATCACATCAGCTTTGAACTTGTCCTAAGACTAGGTTCAAAGTCTATCTACGACTCGTAATCATGATACCTTGAATATTTATCTTCTACTGATAAATAAACATCCTATTTGTCCTTACTGTGGTGCTGATACATCTAGTAAAGGACTTCTAACATATACATTCAAAACGCAAGACATCGCTGGTCTAAAAACGATTGTCAATTGGAAACGTAGACGGTATAAGTGTCGTGACTGTCATCGCACTTTTAGTGAAGACAATATCTTTACCCCTGATGGTATGCACTCCACCTTCTCTATGGTCGATCAAATCATGAAAGATCTAGGTGATATCTCCATTAACTTAAAGACAATTGCACTAAGAGCACATGTATCTATTCCTACGGTAGAACTCTATACCGATAGTTACTTGAGAATTCCAAGGTAGTTCTTACCTGAGTATCTAGGAATTGACGAACTATATTCTGACATGGCGTTAAAAAATAGTTCTTACTTATGTGTCATGGTCGATAATAAAGCTCGTGTTCTAAACGAAGTCATACAGTCTCGTTCAAAAAGGGAACTCAGTACTTACTTTGAAAACATCCCATTAAGTGAGAGACAAAGAGTGAAGATTGTGACCATGGATATGTGGCAGCCATACAAAGATGTTGTAAAGAAATATCTGCCCAATGCCATCGTCGCTGTAGATCCTTTCCATGTCATCGAGCATCTTACATCTGGATTCTCACGTCTACGTATCGATATCATGAATCGTTACGAAAAAGGAAGTAGAGCTTATTATCTTCTTAAAACATGGCATAAATTACTGGAAACCGACTACGACTTAGATGACGATCCGAAATATAACAGTTTCTTTAGGCAAAAATTGAATTATCGAAATCTATATGATCAGTTATTGGAGATTGACCCAGTTTTAACACTTGCCTACCACTTAAAAGAATTATTTCGCAACTTTAATAGAACTGCTATTTATCCATCTTGTACAAACGAAATTACTTCCATACTAGATGCGTTTATTTCTGCTGATATACCTGCGTACGAAGACTTTTTGACATCTATCACAAACTGGAAAGAGGAGTATCTCAACTCGTTTAGAAGACCATATGACGACAGAAAACAATCGAATGCACTATCAGAATATATGAATAGTAGATTACGCGTACTGATTAATGTTTCTAACGGTCTTTCAAACTTCCCTAGATTCCGTGCTAGAGCGCTCTACGCGTTAAACAGAAAACTATATTACACAATTACGGATCACCTTCAATCTAACAAAAGGATTGGAAAGAAGCGTGGTTCATACAAAAAATAATTAACAATAAAACATTTCTTTCTTAGCACATATAAAAGGTAGAAACCGTAGACAAGAGACATTATTCTCATCTACAATTTCTACCTTTTTACCCCATGTAATTTTAAAGCGGATTTTTCTAAAACCCCAAGTTATTTTACATTAGGATGATTTCTCTTGGTTTAAAATACCATATTTAACTAGTTATAAGTTCTAACTGGAAGAACAAGTTGTAAGATAGTAGGATCTTCTTCACTACTGAGAATAAATGGTCTCATTTCTCCTACAAATTCAATCTTTAATTTATCTCCTCTAATTGATCTAGCAGCTTCCATGACATAATTACCTGAGAAACTGATATCTAAAGGTTCACCAGTGAATGTTCCAACTAATGTTTCATGAGATTCACCAATTTCTTGGCTCTTGTTTGTTAGTACAACCTCATCTGTAGAACATTGTAGACGGTTAATCGTCATATTATCTGTCTTAATAAATGTTGTACGGTCAATTGCGTGAATTAAATCACTACGATTAATTTCTAATGTATATTTAAATTCTTTTGGAATTAAGCGATCTGTTTCTGGATATCCACCATCTAATAATCTTGTTTGTAAAATCATATCTTCATTTACAAATTGTGCTTTCTTATCATTCAAGTAGATTTGAATTTCTCTAGAATCATCACCAATCATTGTAGACTTTACTTCATTTAAAGACTTAGAAGGAATTGTTACATTAAAGTTATCAGAACTTGTAAATGGAATTGTCTTCTTCGCTAGACGATAAGAGTCAGTGGCTGTACAGCATAAAGTATTATCAGAAAGATGGAAGTTAACACCTGTTAATACAGGTTTTGTTTCTTTGATGGAAGTCGCAAATGTTGTTTGTTCAATAATATCTGACATAACACTAGAAGAAATTACAACAGAGTTTGCAGGTTTAGAAAAATCAATTGTTGGATAATCATGTGGATTCATACCATTGATTTTAAATACAGCTGAATTACCTGAGAACTTTGTAAGTGATCCATCAATAATCTCAACATGAATTTCTTCGCTATCAATCTTGCGTACGATTTCTAGTAAGTATTTAGATTCAATTAAGATAGATCCTTCTTCTAAGATATTTAATTTATTCTTATCGTTTGCTGTGATAGTGTGCTGAATAGAAATATCCGCATCACTACCAGTCACAACCATAGAGTTATCTTTAACATCAATCTTTAATCCTCTTAAAGATGTCTGTGGAGAATTTGGAGAGATAGCTCTAGATACTAACTGTAATGTGTTATAAAACTCTGTTTTAGAAATTGTTAAATTCATATTTTTTTCTCCCGTGTATTTAAAGTATTTTAAGTATTTATTTTTATTAAGTATGTGGATAATGTGGAAAACTCTTAGAAAGCCTTTATTTACTATACTATTCTATCATTGTAACCTGTTATTTTACAGTGGATAAAATTGTGAATAACTTAAACTTTCAAGTAATCTTCAATTTCTTTTACTGCTGCGGACATTGCTTTATCTTTGGCGATTTGTGATTCGACTTTAGTACATGCACTAATGATTGTAGAGTGATCTCTACCACCAAACTCTTCGCCAATCTTAATATAAGAAATATCAAGTAATTTACGACATAAATAGATAGAAATATGTCGGGCATTCGCAATATTCTTTGTACGTGTTTTTGAAGTAACTTGTTGTCTTGTTAAGCCATAATAATCTGCAACAACTTTAATAATCTTCTTTGGGGATAAGCCAGTTTTATCAGATACGACTGACTGATTCTTTAATGCATTCATAATCGTATCAAAACGAATACATCCTCCATCTGGTTGGAATTGAATTGCATAGAATAATACACGATTCCAAGCACCTTCTAGATCTCTGACATTTCCTGAAAAGTTAGACGCAATATAATTTAATCCATCTTGATCAACATCTTCAATGGAATAACTACTAGTTTTAATCTTCATTTGAAGAATTGCTAGAGATGTTTCAGATTCAGGAGAATCGATACCGACAGATAAACCGCTGGAGAAACGACTAATCAAGCGATCTTCAAGACCTTTAATTTCCTTTGGTAAACGATCAGAAGCAATACAAATTTGCTTACGATTATTCACTAATTCGTTATAAATTGTGAAGAATACCTCATGTGATTTTTCTTTACCAGCTAAGAATTGAATATCATCCACAAGTAATAAATCAACAGAGTACATATATTGCTTAAATTCATCAATTTTATTATTACGAATTGCATTTACAACTGTTTCAACAAACTTTAGAGATTCCGTATAATAAACCTTCTTTGTAGGATTTTCTTTTAATACATAATTAGCAATGGACATTAACAAATGTGTTTTTCCTAAACCTGAATTACCATAGATAAATAAAGGGTTAAAGAACTTACCAGGGCTCATTGCACAAGCTAATGCGGCAGCGTGACTCTCTCGATTACAGTCACCAACAACAAAATTATCAAAATTACGATCTTTTTGAATAGGTAGCGAAACGAAATCACTTGTATCAATCTTAGATATTGGTGCGGTCACTACTTTATGAATTGATAATTCATCTTTCAAATGTACTTCTACGATGAAATTGTGATCTACATTTAAAATATCGATAAAAGAAGCTTCAATTTCTTTATTCTGACTTTGTATAATTTGTTTATGAATAACAGATGGTGCCACAATAATTACTTTTTCATCTGTGATTGCATATAAAAAACATGGTCTGAAAAAATTCTCAATTATAACTCCATCAACAAGTTGGTTATCATTCAAATATTGAAGGAGATTGTCCCATACTTCCTTCAAATATTGTTCATTCCTTTGCTCCATAAAAATCCCCTTTATTAATACGTATTACTATTTTATGACTCTATTAAGGATAAATCTATAGTTAAAATGTTGATAATTTTTTTATCCACAACATAATAATTTAAAAAATATAGTACGGATAGGAAATATAGAGTTTTTCCACAGTTCTCCACAAATTTTAATGTGGATAAAAATGTGGAGAAGTTATAAACAATGTTGATAAGTAGAAAAAAAGTGGATAACTTTTATAAAAAATAGGTTATACACAGAATAGTGTTTAAAAAAAGATATGATAAATAAAGGATAATTTATGCTTTTAAACAGTTATCCACAATTGTGGATAACCAATGATTGTGAGATGTGAATAAGCTGTTGATAACCCAATACTATATACATTTAAAAAAGTAGTTATCCCCAAGAAACTATTAAAAAAGATTGAATTTTAAACAATTCGTATTATATTGAAATTAGAAAGGATATATTTAGGGAAAAAGTATGAAAACTTACTTTAATTGGATCGTTGTCAAAGATAAAAAGCAATATCTTTGGTTATTAGCGTTACCATTAGGCTTACTGAAAGCAATTCTCTTTGATATCCATGATCCGCAAATGTTTAATCGTCTCTTCGAGACAGTAATGGTTATGATGGTTTGTATTTATTTCTTTATTCGTTTTAATTCGTATTCACATTTCTTTAATCCAAATCATTCTAAATCAACAGATGTGAAGTAAAAAAATTCCCTGTGTACAATGAAATACACAGGGATAATTTTTATTTACTTAATTTTTAATACATGTTCCTTTGCATGAATTAAATCTGTAATCATATGGCAATATGGTGTAGAAATGCCTAAGGCATCACCCTTTTTAGCGACTGCACCATTGATGTAGTCAATCTCAGTTGGACGATGATTCTGAATGAGATCTTGATGCATTGATGGATAATGTGCAGCAGCAGCTACAGATGTTTTCATAACATAGTCTTTAATCGCTTGTTCATCTAACTTAACACCTGTGGCTTCACCAACCATTACAAATTCATGAATGATAGTATCTACGACACGGATAGCTTCTTCACTTGCGAAGAATTCACCAATTGTGCAATCAAGTAATGCACAAGTAGAGTTCATTGTGCCATTGACGCAAGCCTTACGCCAGATAGATGGTAATACATCTTCATCATATGTAACGTTTAGACCTGCTTGATTTAATACTTCTACAATCTTCTTAGCAGCTTCTTCACCATTCTTATCGATAGATTGTAAGTTTACAGAGCCCTTACCAATGAGCTTTGCTACACCTGGACCCTTTAATCCAGCTGTCCATACAGTAACACCCATCAAGATGTTTTCTTCAGGGATATATTGTTTAATCACATCTTCGTGACCTAAACCATTTAATAGACAAAGTACTTTTGTATTCTTACCAATAATTTGTTTGATGCTTTGTAACATCGTTGGTAGTTGCATAGCCTTTGTAAATAAGATAATTAATTCAGCTTCTTTTGTAGCTTCTGTTGGCTCCATGATAGTCATTTTGACACAATCTTCAGTATCACCAACAATCTTTAAACCATCATTTTTAATTGCTTGAATATGATCTTTCCACATATCCAATAAAATGACTTCATTTCCTGCTTTATGCAATTGATAACCAAAGCGGCAACCCATTGCGCCTGCACCTGCGATATAAACAAACATTTTGATTTCCTCCTTTATCCTTTGAATGTAAAGATTTCTTTCTTGTAAAGATGTAATACATCACAACAAACTTTATTAACGATAAATCCGACTACGAATGGAACAACAATCCACGCCAATAACATAATCACAACATTGATATTTCCTGCGTTGAGTGCTGCTAATGGAGATACAAGACCTACAAATCCAAATCCCGCGGATGCTGGAGTTCCGACCATCTGGAAGAGTGGTACACTCAGAGAACTAATTGCGGCTGTAATCGCAACTGGTAATCCGATAATAGGATTTGTTAAGAAGTTAGGCATCATCATCTTCATCGCACCTAAACCAATGGCGATAGGAACACCAGGCTTATTGACTCTTGCGCATGCCCATACAAGTAGAGCAGCAGCGGAAGCTACACCCATACCTGCAGCAGCAGATGAAATACCTGTTAAACCGATTGCTAAACCAATCGCAACAGTGGATAGTGGACTAATGATAATGAGTGAGAATGACATCGCAATTAAGATACTCATCAAAATCGGTTGTAATGTTGTAAATGAGTTGATTCCCTGTCCAATCAGAGAAGTAATCATAGAAACATATGGAAGTGTTAAAGTACCAACCCAACCAACGCCTGTTCCAACAATAATTGGAAGGAATACTAGGTTAAGAGAACCAAGTTTAGAACTGATTAAACGAATAACGAGAATTGCTAGAGCTGCTGTTAACATTGTGTTAATAACATCGCCAATACCTGCTAAACGGAAGATGTTTGTAACATTTCCATCCATTGTTACTTCTACTAATTTCCAAGCTCCAGAACCGATATAGGCTGCACCACCCACACAAGAAGATTGAATTGGGTTGAGCTTAAACTGCATGGAAATTAGGTAACCAGCCATTAATGGAGTGAAGTATTGAAATACTTGAACGATGTGTAACCAATTAGCAAATAATGGATTTGAAGCGAATGGCTTTAAGAATGTCGCGAGAATTGCGTTAGGAATTAACGCTACAACAATTGCGATTGTTGCGCCGTTTAAGACCTTTAAAATGAATGAACTTACAGTCTCCTTTTGCGTTTCAGACATAAATTTTATCTCCTTTTTTTCAAATGAATTTTATGGAATTATCATAGGTATCACCGGCAAATACTTGTGATTAATTTCACTGATATTATAAACCTAACACTTTTATCAAACAAGAAATATGTATTTCACTTTAAAATTTCATATATGAAAACAAATAAAAAGAATTCCAATTAAGGAATTCTTATTCAGACATGTTTGGAATTTCTTCCTGTGGTTCATCGGCGACGTAACGAATGCAGATGTGTCGATAACTTCCTTCACCCTCTGATTCTGTCTTAATATTATGCCAATCACCTAATACCTTGTGGATGACTTTTCTTTCATCATTTGGCATTGGATCTAGCTCAACATCAACCTTTGAGCGTTGTACTTGTTTTGCGATACGCTTTGCCATTGAACGAATCTTATAGTAGCGTTCTTCTTTGTAGTGATTGATGTCAATCAACACGTCAATCCGCTTTTCAAATTCAGAGTTTACAGCAGCACGTAATACAGTATTGAACGCAGCTAATGTCTTACCCATCTTACCGATTAGGATGGCATTGTTATCAGAATTTAGATTGATTACATAACTATCATCTAGTTCTTCTAACGCAACTTCAATATCTAAATCAATATGTGTAAAGAATTCACCTAAGTAATCAAAGATAAATTCTTTTACATCGTCAGAACTAAACACCTTTGCGGATACAGAATTACCAATTCCTAATAATCCTTTTTTCTCTTCCACAATTGTATATTCTAATTCATCGATTGTAACACCTTTTTCTTCAGCAGCGTTTTGTAGAAGTTCTTCAAGTGTTTTAGCAGTGTAGATTTGCATTATCTTAAGCCTTCTTTCTGTGAATTCTTCTCCATGACATTTTGGACAATAATTGTCTTAATAATATCTACGATATTACGGATAAACCAGAATAAGGACATACCTGATTGCCACATTAAACCAAATGCAAGTACCATAACAATCATATACATCTGCATCATGATGTTTTGGTTATTTGTAGGTTCTGGCTTACGGTGATGTTTCGCAGCTTCTGCAGCAGCCTTCTTCTTTTGGAAGTATATTGGTAATAATACCAAGACAACCTGTGTAACAGCCATCAATAAGAATAAAATGATGTATGGTAAACCACTTAAATCACCTTTAAATAATAAACCAAATGCTTCGCTAGGCTTTACCTGTAAGTTCATTCCTAAGAATGTACCATTTACAACTGCTTCAGCACGCTGGATAGCCATGAACATTGCCATGATAATTGGTAACTGAACGAACTGTACAAGCATCATAGAACCAGGGTTAACATTGTATTTTCTCATTAACTGCTGCTGTTCTTGAGCCATACGCATCTTAGATGCTTGATCGTCACGACCTTCATACTTACGTTGAATCTTGTTTAATTCAGGCTGTAACATCTGCATTCTTTGCATGCCCATCTGAGACTTCAATGTAAATACTGCTAGTAAACCATTTACAACCACAGTAACGATAGCGATTGCACCACCTACTGTGATGACTGGTGCTAATTTGTTTAGTACCCAGCTAAGTGGCCAAACAAATAAAGCATTAAACCAGTTTTCAGTTTGGAAGATTTCACCAAAAGTCGTGCTTTCGGAAATCAAAATAATGTGTCCGTTAGCATCCTTTGGAGCTGTACAACCTGTAGCTGTCACTACGATTGTCACGATTGCCATCAAGGCAAGTAGTTTCTTTGTACGAGGGGTAAATTTCATATTTTCTCCTTATGTTTCAACTATTTAATTTTAGCCTTTATTAATAGTTTTTCCAAGTTATTTTTATTCTCCTCATAGCTAAGAGAAGAATAGTTGAAGCGGATAATCATGACCATATCATAATTTGTATTTTGAAAATCAACCAATTCATGGCACATCATACGAACCTGACGTTTATATAGGTTACGATGTACGGCATTTCCTAACTTCTTAGATACAGAGATTCCAATACGAGCTTCATCTCTTTCTTTAGACTGATAATAGATGACAAAAGACTGATTGACGACCTTTGTCCCCTTTTTGATCATAGATTGGAATTCTTCCGATTTTTTTATTCGATTCTTTACTTTCATTTCTAACCTCTACAGTAAGAAAAAAACCACCAATGGTGGCTTCTTAAGCAGATAAGACCTTTCTTCCCTTAGCTCTACGTCTGTTGATAACTTTACGTCCACCCACAGTAGCCATACGGGCTCTAAAGCCGTGTGTAGCTTTATTCTTTTTCTTGCTTGGTTGGTATGTTCTCTTCATTCATGCCACCTCCAAATTACTATATATTGAACATATGCTCATAAATAATACTTTTTGAAGTGAAAAATGTCAACGATAGAATGAAAATAGATGAAAAATCATTTGTTAATTTTTACACATATAAAAACAAAGTAGAGATTTTCTACTTTGTTATCTGATAAAATTCCTCAAATGTTAAATCGGCTCCGCCTTGTTCATACATTGCGCTGGAAACATCTGTTCCAACATAACGATAGTGCCATGGCATATAGGAATATCCTGTAATATCCTGTTTCTTATCAGGATAACGTAGGATAAATCCATAAGAATGTGCATTTTCATATAACCACTTACCAGCAGGTGTATTTGCAAAGTCTACAGAACTTGTACCAGTTGCTGTATCTGTAAAGTCGAGTGCTAAACCTGTTTGATTTTCACTATAACCAGCTTTGGCTGTTGTATCAGAAGCTTCTTTTTCACCTAATTTACTAACACGATCTTCGTAAAGTGTCTGTTGGTCATCATAAGAACGATATCCAGCTGTTACATAGAGCTTAATACCGGCAGCTTCTGCAGCAGAAATCATAGACTTAGCCGCATCACCAACATCTTGACGGATTTGGATGACATCTGCAGTGCTTTGTAAATAAGGAGTAGCTAGATTTGTTGGTACAAAGTCGCGTGAAAGGGAGTGATTTTTATCAACCAATACCGTAACACTATTTGGATCTGTTAAATGGGCAGGTAAAGCAGACGCAGTAGGCTCAACTGTTGAGGCCGCTGCTGTAGGCTCTGGAGTAGGGGTTACCTGCTTTAGTAATTCTGGATGACTATTTACATAGATAGCTACGCAGAATAAGCATACAGATACAAGTAATAAGAATTTAAGCAGTGTTGGAACACTGAGAAATCTCGTTTTTATCTTCTTTTCGTTTTCCATGACGTTTTCCTTTATATATTAATATGCATAGGTATTTTACCATATAACAAATGATTCGCAAATTTTGAACAAGTATAGGATTATTCTGTATAATATATATTTGTGTAGTATATAAATGTATAATATATAAGTACGGAGGGATAAAATATATGAGCCCAGCAAGATTTGTGACAATCGCAATGTATATTGCAATGGCATATTTAGTAATTAAGATGTTTATTTCATCAAAGCGCAATGGCAAGAATAAGATGATTATTGATGCAGTGCGTTTAATCAATGAGAAAGAGGTGTTCTTTAACCGCGTTGATCAATTGATTTCAACCGTAAATGATCCAGAGTTTGCCAATAAAGGTCGTGTATTAAAACTTTGGGGATGTGCATATCACCAAGATTTTAGTGAGTTTGATTCTACATTACAGGACTTGGACATTGATTCTTTAATTGAAGATAAGAAGGGTGTAAAATCAATTGACACAAATGAAGACTCATTCTTCTATCTATATCTAGCAATTCCAAATGTATTACACCATGTAGGTAGAGATGATTTACGCACAACCATGCATGCAAAGCTACAGCCATATGAAGAACTATTAGGAAATCAACTAACAAAGGCATTATCCGATCAGTTTGATAAATATTATGATTCTGTAGATGACCGTGGTCAGACATTCTTTGAAAAGTTACTCGAAGGTGACTATGAAGGATATATCTATTCACGCACAATGATTGGTATCTATAAGAATCTCGCAAACGCTACACTCTATAAGATTTATCAAGACCAAGCAAAGTTCGATCAATTAGAAGATATGAAACCAATGTTAGAGAAGTTTGCGGAAACTGGCGTTGGTAAGAGATGGATTCAAAGTCTAGATATTACTTTAGATAATACAACAGAAGAACCAGTTAAAACAGAAGTTGTAGAAAACAGGAAAGATAGTTCTGAAGAAAACTTATCTGAAACAATCGTATTAGAGAAGCTAACAGATAGTGATATTGAACATTTAGAACAAAAACCATCTGAAAATCTATCCGAGACTATGGTGTTAGAGCGATTAACAGATGCTGATTTAGAAGAGAAGGATAAGAAGTAATGAAGCTAATTGCAGGTTTAGGAAACCCTGGCAAGGAATACGAAAAGACAAGACACAACAGTGGATTTCTAGCCGTTGATAAATTAGCTGAGAAATTAGGAACATCCATTACATCTGAAAAGTGGAATGCACTTGTCGCTAGTGTTAGAATCAATGGCGAACAAGTAACCCTTATGAAGCCACTTACATATATGAATGAATCGGGAAGTGCAGTTTCGCAGGCAGTGAAGTTCTATAAGCTACAACCAGAGGATATTCTGATTTTACATGATGATATGGATATTCCAGTAGGTGCTTTACGTATTCGCAAGAATGGTTCTGGTGGTGGACAGAAGGGTATGAAGTCTATTATCAACGCCCTTGGAACGGATCAGATTGCACGTGTACGTATCGGTGTTGGCCATAGTGAGCCAGGAAATCATGCGAAGGTTCCTGATTGGGTATTATCCCCAGTTCCAAAGGCAGAGCGAGAAGAATTTGAACGTATCATCTCTATTGCTGCAGATGCTGCTGCTGCTTGGGTCAATGAACCTTTAGATAAAGTGATGAACAAATTCAACATTAAAGAAAAGAAGAAGTAAGTGAAAATTGCCATGCTTTGTGGCAATTTTTTAAGTCTATGAAAAAGACTAGTTAAGTGTTCTTCTGTTTTTCAAAGGGTAATAATGATAGAATAAGAAGACACAAAAAGGAGATCAATTGACAAGTACTTTACAGAAAATTCCAAATTGGTTGTATAAAAGAATGGTGGATAATCCAGCTGTAAAACTGTTGGATCACGCAAAGTCCCCAATTCCGTATACTTCTTTGATAGAAGAAGCGTTAGTCATTGCGACTTCTTTCCAAAAAAGGCCACGGCCAATTTTGGTTGTAAAACAGAATCTCTATACAGCACAGCGTTTATATGAGAGGGTCGCGACACTCTTAGATGAAAAAGATTGTGCTCTTTTTGGTGCGGATGAATCGTTACGCGTAGAAGCGATTGCCTCTAGCCCTGAATTAACTGCCCAAAAGGTAGAGACCTTAGCAGGACTATTATCGAATCCAAACCAAGTAGTGATTACTTGTCCATCCGCATTGTTAAGACAATTACCATTTCCAGAAGATTTTAAAGCTTGCTGTATCACCATTCAAACTGGTGATACGCTCGACATGCATGCATTTAAACAAAAACTGTTATCTGGTGGATATCAGAAAACGTCTCACATTGACCAACCATTAACCTTCGCCGCAAGAGGTGGTATCGTCGATGTATATTCGATTAACTATGATTCCCCAATTCGTATTGAGTTTTTTGATACAGAAGTTGAATCGATTCGCTTCTTTGATGTAACTACACAAAAAACAGTTGAAAAGATTGATGCAGCTACTATCATTCCGGCGGGTGATGTGTTCTTTACAGATGAACAGATTGAAGAAATCTGTACCAAATCAGAAGAACTATTATCAAAAGAAAATAAGCCAATCTTAGCTGCTGAAATTGAATCGGACTTACATGCATTACGTGAGAAGGTGTTTTCATCCCATATGTATTCCTATATGTCACTACTGTCAAAGACAGCAGGTATCTGGGATTACATGCAAAATCCGCTGATTGTTTATTCCGATGAACAGCTCATTCTTGATTCAGCGAAGAAATTGAATGAAGAAACAGTGACCTACATTCAAGAGATGGTTCAAGAAGAGAAAATGCTACCGAAGTTTGCGATGTGGCATGATATCCACAGTCTTTCAAAGCACGGTAAGAAAGTTGTAGAAGATCCATTCACAGAGAATGTAGTCAATATCGAAGAATTACATATTCCAAATGAAACCCTCGAACAAAAGTTATTACTGATTCATCAGCCGATGCCAGTTGTTTTGGCGTTATCGGAAAAAGAAGTTGTAACGATTATTGATAAATGCGTAGAGATAAAATTACCATATCATTTATTATCAGATGATGAGGAACCTGTTGAAGGTATCAACATCTATACAAATTCCTTTGCGCAAGGCTTCTACCTCGTCGATGGAAATCTAAAGGTGTATACGGCTACGGAAATCTTTGCCTATCATCACCATAAAGGTAGATATGAGAATAAGTTCCGTAATGCAGAAGTCATTCATGGTTATGATGAGCTTCAACCGGGTGATTATGTTGTCCATGCCCAATATGGTGTTGGACAATATATCTGTATTGAAAATCGAGAGATTCAAAAGGTTAAAAGAGACTTCTTAAAGATTATCTATCGTGGTAATGCAGAGTTATTAGTACCGCTAGAACAATTCCGTCTTGTACGTAAGTTTGTATCAAGAGAAGGGGTAGTACCGAAGTTAAATAAACTTGGTTCTGGTGATTGGGAGAAAACAAAAAAACGTCTTCAAAGCAATGTTGAAGATATCGCAGAACGTTTATTATCACTCTACGCCAATCGTGAACAACATATTGGTTTTGCCTTTTCAAAAGATAACGAGATGACAAAGAAGTTTGAAAATTCATTCTCCTTTGATTTAACGCCTGACCAAGAAAAGGCAGTTGCGGAAATCAAGAAGGATATGGAAAGCAATAAACCAATGGACCGTCTTATCTGTGGAGATGTTGGTTTTGGTAAGACAGAAGTATCAATTCGTGCTTCCTTTAAAGCTGTTTGTGATAATAAGCAGGTCGCAGTACTATGTCCAACTACCATTCTTGCGGAACAACACTTTCATACCTTCCAAAAACGTTACGAAGAATTTCCAGTTACGGTAAAAGTTCTAAATCGTTTTGTCAGTCCAGCAGAACAAAAACAAATACTAAAAGAACTGGAAGAAGGCAAAGTAGATATTATTATTGGTACGCATCGTTTACTATCCAAGGATGTGAAGTTTAAAGATCTTGGACTACTAGTCGTAGATGAGGAACAGCGTTTTGGGGTTGAACACAAGGAAAAGATAAAAGAATTAAAGAATGGGGTAGATGTATTATCACTGAGTGCTACACCAATTCCACGCACTTTACAAATGTCACTCGTAGGAATTCGTTCGTTATCATTATTAGAAACACCACCATTAAATCGATATAGTGTACAGACCTATGTCGTAGAAAAAGATAAGAATTTAATCCGTGATGCAATACAAAAAGAATTATCTCGTAATGGACAGGTATTCTATCTTCACAACAATATTGATCAAATCTACAACATTGCAAGAAATATTCAAAGTCTAGTGCCGGAGTCCAGAGTTGGAATTGTCCATGGTAAGCTTGGCAAAGTAGAGATAGAGGATATCATGCAAAGATTTATCGAGAAGGAACTCGATATTCTTGTATGTACAACAATCGTTGAAAACGGAATTGATATTCCGAATGTGAATACGATTCTTGTGGATAATGCCCAAGACTTTGGTTTAGCACAGATTTATCAGATTAAGGGAAGAGTTGGACGTAGTGATCGTTTAGCGTATGCGTATCTACTGATTCCACCACGTAGACAGTTATCTGAGGTTGCACAAAAGCGATTAACCGCAGTCAAAGAATTTGCACGTCTTGGTAGTGGATATAAGATTGCGATGAGAGATCTAACAATACGTGGTGCGGGTGATTTACTTGGCTCAAACCAATCAGGCTTTATTGATACTGTCGGTATTGATATGTATATTGAAATGCTAGAAGAGGCAATCCAAGCCAAGAAAGATGGTCGCAAACAAGAAGACCTTACACCAAGACCAAAGGCCAATATCCAAACAACGAGTTATATTCCAGAAGAGTTTGCACCAGATGACTTTGATAAGTTAGATATGTATCAACGTATTGACGCAATCAAAGATGAGAAGATGTTAGAAGCCTATAAGAATGATGTTATAGACCAGTATGGTAAATTACCAATGGAAGTCAGTACATTATTCTTAAAGAAACAACTAGACATAGCATTAGAAGAGCCAATCGTTGAGAACTATCGTGAGATTCGAGGACAGACAGAATTAACATTCTCACCATTATTTTCACAAAGAGCGGATGGTGTAAAACTCTTTGAAAAGATTACAAAGATATCCAAGGATGCGACCTTACGCTATACCAATGGCACAATTATCGTCATCCTACCAAAGAATGCACAAAATATTTCCCTGGCAATAAAGATTATTTATGCCGCAAAGGAGTCAATGAGAAATGAGAATTGATAAGTTTTTAAAAGTATCACGTATCCTCAAACGTAGAACGGTTTCTAAGGAACTGGCAGTCAATCAACGTATCGAAATCAATGGGCGCATTGTAAAGCCGGCACACGAAGTGTTGGCGGGCGATATTGTGTCGATTACATTTGGGAATCGTAAACTCACAGTACGTGTATTATCTATCGAAGAAGTCAAAAAGAAGAAAGACGCATCTGAACTCTATGAGATTATCTCGGAGGAAAAGATAGCCTCTCCACTTGAAGTGAAAACAGAATAGTGTTATAAAAACTGTATTGAGGAAGACATGGCAAAGAAGAAAAAAAAGAAACTAAATTCGAAATTCGTCGCATTAATCGCACTTGGTCTAGCGATGGCTATGTTACTGGCAGTTGGAAGAGAAATCATGACAACGCTACAGTTACGTAAACAAATGGCAGAAGCAAAGGAAAAGCTTGCCCAAATGCAAGAAGAAAACGAATTACTGGTTGAAGAAAAGACAAAACTCCAAGACCCAGATTATGTAGAGAGTTATGCACGTTCTAACTACATGTTCTCTAAGGATGGAGAACAGATCTTCTTCTTACCAGATAAAACAGATAAGAAAAAGAATGAGTCAAATAAATGATCCATTCTTTTTATTAGCTACAAGCATTCAAAATATAGAGGCATAGTGATGATTGAAAAAATATATGAAACAAGATCAGGAAATATCCATTATTGGATAAATGATAATAAGTCTAAGTTGGAATATACACTGGTCTTTTTGCCAGGATTAACAGCAGACCATAGATTATTTGAGCAGCAACTAGAGTATATAAAAGATAAATATAGGGTATTTGTTTGGGATGCGCCTGGACACGCGGCATCCTATCCTTTTGAATTAGATTTTGATTTATTTAACGAAGTAAAGTGGCTAGATGAAATATTGGCTAAAGAAGGAATTGAAAATCCAGTTATCATTGGTCAATCAATGGGTGGATATTTAGGACAAATTTACGCTGAATTATTTCCCCATAAATTGAAGGGACTTGTGATGATAGATTCACCATCTTTACAAAGAAGGTATTATACCGCAATTGAACTATGGCTATTAAAAGTTGTAGGACCTATTTATCAGATTTATCCATGGAAATCATTGTTAAAAGTTGGTTCAGATGGTGTTTCCACAACGACATATGGAAAGCAGTTAATGCTCGAAATGATGAAAGTGTATGATGGTGACAAAAAACGATATGCTAGCCTCGCTGCACATGGATACCAATGTTTGGCTGATGCAGTGGAAAAGAATTTATCGTATGAACCACAATGTCCAAATCTAATAATTTGTGGAAAAGAAGATCGTGCAGGCTCGTGTATACGTTATTTAAAAGCGTATGAGAAATATACAGGAAAGTCTGTAGAGTGGATTGACAATGCAGGACATAATTCCAATGCAGATCAACCGGACATCGTGAATCAATTGATTGAGAAGTTTATTAATAACATTAAATAAATTGGTATCAGAAAAAGTGACAATCCTTGTTCCTAACGACAAAGATTGTCACTTCTTTATTTAATTACAGTAATATTGTTAACTGGTTCAAAGTCGATGACTTTGTGTTCTTGAATATAATTCGCAAGTAGTTCAACCATGCTGGAAAGATCTGTAGAAACTGTAGGTGCTTCTTTAATCATATTGTAGTTACCACCTCCCGTTGCACGGTAGTTATTCATTGCAATCGTAAATTCCATATCATCTGTTACATCATTACCTTGGTATGTGAGGGATGTAATACGATGACCTATGGAATTAGAAACTTTGATTGTATATTCAATTCCATCAACCATGTCATAGTTATAGTGTTGTGGTTTTGGCCAATCATAGGATGGATTTACAATGATATGTTCATTATGAATCATCCAGAACTCAGCTGTTTTTTCAAGATATTCACGTAGAATCTTACCTGTTATCTTCTTTACAACTGTTGTATTTGGATAGACATATGTACTTACTAAATCACGCATTGTAATATTTTTTGCAAAACCAGTTGCGCCAAGGAATAGGGCGTTAGAACTTAAATCAGCACCTGTCTTTTCTTGTTGGACTTTATTGAGGAAGGTGATGATCTGTGACTTGTGTAGACGTGCATCAAATTCATCTGTAACACGTAAGTCAACATTTGTTGTGCCAAGTGTTTGGTCTAGCCACGCTTGGCAAGTAGCTTCATCTTTCTCAAAGAGCTTTAACATGTCTGGATCAGCGTCAATATCTGCCTTTAAGATACGTGGTTCAATTGTATTATTGTCAGGATAGATATCAATACATGCAAGCTCAGCACCGTTGGCTGCTGTCTGTGTATAGTAGGTATCATATAACTTACCAGCCTCTGTACGATGTTGGTGACCCGAAATCATGACATCGATACCACGAATGCTTCTTAGAATTTTATAGCCTTCGTTTTCACCAGTTTCATCTTCAGTTAATCTTCCATTAACTAAATCACGTTCAAATCCACCATGGTACATACAGATAATATAATCAGGATTCTCTAGACGTTTGATGAGTTTCACGGTCGCTTCGGCAGAAAGATACGCATCAACGAAACGCATATGTTTGATATGAGACTTCTTTTCCCAATTTGGAATATATTGGGTAACAATACCAAAAATCGCAATCTTCTTTCCGGCAACCTGACGGATAACATAGTTAGGGCCAAACGGTTTACCGTGATAGAAGAAGTTAGAAGTAATACATGGTGCACCGGCATTCTGTAGGTGCATCATCAAGGCTTCTTCACCATAATTAAAGTCATGATTACCAACATTAATATAGTCGTAGTTTAAATCAGCCATAGCACGTGTAATAGGACTGACTTCATCTGGTGTTTTTACAAAGTGATGGTACATTAAAGGCGAACCTTCCAAAACATCACCGTTATCTAATACGAGTGTATTCTCATCACGAAGAATATTAACTAAGCTTTTGATTTTAGCTAAGCCGATATCTTTACTGGAACCATCAGCGTAGCTGTGGGGATAGATGTACCCGTGCACATCAGAAGTGGCTAAAATTCGAATTCGATCTGTCATGAAAACCTCATTTCTATTGTTTGTTTTATTGCCACATTATTTTATCACATGTTGAGCATCAAAATATGTTAGATTCATAAATCATGGTATGATACCATAACATTGAGGATAGATAACGATGATAGAAGATACTAGGTTTCGAGATACATTAAATTTTAGGCAGCTCGGTGGTTATATGACAGCCGAGGGAAGAACTGTAAAAGAAAATGTTTTCTATCGTAGTGGTGCACCTTTTCGCATGAATGAATCAGAACTTGAAGCACTCAAGCAATTAGGATTATGTGCCATTATGGACCTTCGTTCTAACGAAGAAATCTCACAAAGACCAGATCCAGAACTTCCAAATATCTTGATGATTAAACATAGTGGAGCTGTTTCTGAAGGTGGCGAAGAAATTAACTTCTCAACTGAAGGAATGAATCGTATTGGGGAAGGTGGTAGAGAACAGCTTGCATTACTCAAGAAGTATTATGCACGCATGCCATTTAACAACCAAGCTTTCCGTATTATGTTTGAGCATATCCAAAAGGGTGATGTGCCTATCTTGATCCATTGTGCTAGCGGCAAAGACCGCACCGGTGTTGCGTGCATGTTAATATTACTTGCACTAGGTGTTGATCGAGAAACTGTATTAGAAGATTATCTTTTAACGAATGTATATCGACGTAACGCCATCCAAAAGAAGCTGGAAGAAGATAAAGAAATTATTCTCGCACATCCAGAACGTGAAGAGTTAGATCGTATGACATTTGGTGTAACGAAAGAGATTGGTAATATCGTACTTGATACGATATACAATGCGTATGGAAGTTTTGAAGAATACTTTGAGAAAGAATTTAATATCAATCAAGAAGAATTACAACGATTAAGAAGCTTATATACAGAATAAAGAAAGCACCTGCATGCAGGTGCTTTTACTATCTATTTTCTTCCGTGTGCTAAACGAGCACGAACCTTTGTAGAACAATACTCAATCAAGATAACTAACAAGATGAGTGTTAATAGGAACGCACCAACGTTAGACCATTTACCAGATGAGATTGCGTTATTGAGTGGAGAACCAATACCACCTGCACCAACGATACCAAGGATTGTCGCATCCTTTAAGTTAATATCGAAACGATAAATTGCAGTGGAGATAAAGGAAGCACTTAACTGTGGTAAAATGCCACAACGAATCTTCTGGAATGTTGTACAACCAGCCGCATCAAGTGATTCAAGAATGCCTGTATTTAAATCTTCAATGGCTGTGATATACATCTTGGAAATCATACCGATGGAACATACTGACTGTGTTACAACACCACAGAATGGACCAGGTCCAGTAACACGAATCCATACAAGAGCCCAAATGAGTGCAGGAATTGTACGAATCAACAGGATGAGTGCACGGAATAACATAGCGACAGGCTTAGGTACAATATTTGTGGATGCTAGGAAACTAACAGGAATCGCAAGAATTGCACCAATGATAGTGCCAAGTACCGCAATCGCAATTGTCTGTAAGAGTAAGAACGGGATACCACTATCACTCATATCAAAGATAAGAGAGACATTCGGATGTAATAGACCATTCACAAGACCCTTTGCGACATTTAATCCAGAATCTGTAAATCCAGTAAAGTGTAGAGATTGAGAACCCCAAGTCATAAGACTAACAACAATCGCAACTGTTATGAGTCTAACCCAAATGGTTTTAGGTTCTTCATTTAGTTTGGCAATAATATTTTCTGACATATGACCTCCTGTTTAAGATAACTTTGAACGCAGGTAATCATTGATCATATCAATGAGCCAAACGACAACGAATAATGTAATGAGAATCATACCGAGGTCAGAGTAAGCACGTAATCCAGTACGTTCACGGATTAAGATACCAAGCCCACCAGCACCTACATAACCAAGGATGGAAGATGCACGTACATTGATTTCAAAGCAGTACAAGCAATCTGCTAAATATGTAGGTAGAATTTGTGGCATACACGCAGCCCAGAAGGACTGAAGTGTTGATGCACCAAATGATTGCATGGCCTCATATGGCCCCATATCAATTGTTTCAATACTCTCATATAACATCTTCGCAACGATACCAATCGTAAATACAGCAATAGCGACCGTACCTGCAAGTGGTCCTAAACTAAAGATCAAAGCGAAGATATACGCATAAATCAAAGTAGGGATTGAACGTAATACAGATAAGATGAAACGACATACAAGTAGTGTTGGTTTATTCTTATTGATATTACTTGATGCGAGAATTGCGAGTGGTAAACCAATCAAAGAACCGATGATGGTACCGACAATGGACATCTGAATGGTTTCGATGAGTGGTGAGATTACTTTAGAAAAGTATTTGAAATTTGGATGGAAAATCTTAGATAGAATCACAGTTAACTCTTTTGAACGTGTAATAATGGTTGATAAATTAAAGCCAGTCGCACGAATCGAGATAATGACAACAATCGTAAATAACAGAAGAATCAGAGGGGTTCTACTGCGAGGTCTTTCAACGGTATGCCCGTTTGGCAGTGTAATGAGTTCGGGTTTGAAGACTCTGTCAAACAGTGGCGTTTTTAACATTTTCTGTTTCGCCATGTTTACTTGCCTTCAACTTCCTTTTTGTCATCCTTAGAAGTAGGAATTGCCTTACCGTTATAAACTTCATTGAGAATTTCTTTTGTGATCTTATCGGTTGGACCATCATAAACAATATGACCAGAGCGAACACCGATAACACGAGTAGCGTATTTTAAAGCTAGATCGACATGGTGAATATTTAACAGGATAGAGATATTCATTTCTTTATTGATTCTTGCAAAGTCACTCATCACAACATCAGCCATGATAGGATCTAATGAAGCGACTGGTTCATCCGCAAGAATAATAGAAGGATTCTGATTTAGTGTACGTGCTAATGCGACACGCTGTTGTTGTCCACCAGATAATTCATCACAACGGTTATAGGCTTTATCTAAAATACCAACTTTATCCAAAGCTTCTAATGCATGTGTTTTTTGTTCCTTGGAATGGATTCCAAGCAGAACCTTATACCAAGGCATATCTGGAACATTGCTTGTTAGAACGTTACGAATAACGGTTGAACGACTTACCAAGTTAAAGGATTGGAAGATCATACCAATCTTTCTTCTAAAGCGACGTAATGATTTTCCTTTGAGTTCACTTACATTGGTGTCATCAACAATAAGTTCACCTTCAGTAATGTCAATCATACGGTTGATTGTGCGAATCAATGTAGATTTACCTGCACCAGATAAACCGATAATCGCAACAAACTCTCCCTGTTCAATCTTTAGATTTACATTCTGTAGACCTTTTGTGCCATTTGGGTAGGTCTTAGAAACATTTTTAAATTCAATCATGTCTATTCTCCATCACTATATATTCATTATTTACGCAATAATCATACATTAAAAATCAAATAAAATGGGCGATATTTTGAATATCGCCCACATAAATTTATGTATCTTATTTTTCAATTACAGATAAAGCCTGACGAGCTCCATCGTAATCTGAATCTTCAGCCTTAGCATAGCCTGTATGCTTGTAGATACCGAAGATCTTCTTGCCTGCATCTGTATTTGCGATTTCGATGAGGGAATCCTGCATTGCTTCGATGAATTCCTTATTATAGATATCTTCCTTAGCCATTGTTACAGAAACAGTATCGTTATAGATATTCTGTGTAACACCAATAACATTTAATTCATTCCAAATAGAATCCTTACGACCCCATTCTTCTTGCCATTGTTTCGCATAGTCTTGACGACCATCAGCGTAACATACGATAACGTCGATCTGTCCAGCAGCTGCCTGCATGAATTCGCCAGCATAGTCTAATGTTGTAACGTTAGATAAATCACTGATGGACTTGCCATCATAGTTGTCCATTAACCACATTGTAGGATAGATATAACCAGCAGAACTTGTAACATCTCTTACAGCCCACTTAGCCTTATTTAAATCTTCCCAAGTTAATTTTTCACCAGCATTTACTTTCTTTGCAAGCTCTTGTCCGTATTCGGATGGTCCTGCATAGATTAAGCCTTTGTAATATGTAACTGGAGTATCCTTATTAACTGTCTTATGTGCATCACCATTCCAGTCAGCAGGTTTTTCAGAGTCATTCGATAAACCGGCACGCGTAGCTGTTAAGATAACATCTGATTCATTTGAATATAATGCATAAGTACCACCTGGTAACCAAGCAACGTCTACTGAACCAGCGGATAAAGCCTCGCCAGCGGCTTCATAAGAATCACTGACAGAGATTTCAAGATTCTTAATGTTGTATCCTCTCTTCTTCATTGCTTCGATGACTAATTGATCGAGACCTTCTGTTGTTGCCTTAATTTCATCAACAGGTCTTGATGGAACAAATTGGAACTTCAATGTGTCGATATCTTTAGAACCTGTTTCTGCAGGTTGCTTACGACCATTATCGTTTGTTGAAGCTGTAGTGTTTGAAGCTGTTGAGTTACCGCCTGTACAACCTGCTAATAAAGCAAGTGTCAAAACTGAAGCCAATGCTTTCTTGATGTTCATAGTTTTCCTCCCATATAGAACATATTAATTATAGAACAAAATGGAAAACATGAACCTAAGAATAAGATGAAATATTTACATTTTTCTATACTGCTAGAAACGATAGAAACAATATACTGAAAAAGATGTAACAAACTATCATTTCTAACAGAAAATAATTTTCATAATTATATCAATATGCATGCATGTAATTCTATAAAATGTATTCAATAATAGCTATGGATGATTGGTTGTATTTCATCAATTCTTCACGGTATTTTGAATTTATCTGTTGTATGATATCCGCATGGAGAAGGCATAATATTATGAATAGACTACTAACAAGAGAAGAAATATTTGAAGGAAATATATTACATGTATATAAGGATACTGTTGAAATAGAAGACAATCTAACGGTTGAAAGAGAGGTTGTACAGCACATTGGTGGTGTTGGGATCGCTCTTGAAGATAAAGATGGTAAGTTCTTCTTCGTCAAGCAGTGGAGATATGCACAACAAGAAGAAACGTTGGAATTCCCTGCTGGTAAAAAAGAAGAAGGCGAAGATTCACTCACAACAGCGAAAAGAGAGATTCAAGAAGAAACAGGATATATAGGAAAAGATTGGATATACATGGGCAAAATCTATCCAACGCCTGCATATGATACAGAAGTCATCGACTTATATTATGCAAAGGTAGATCAATATATTGGTCAACATTTAGATAAAGATGAAAAGATTCAAATCTATAAATATCGTTTAGAGGAACTCATTGAACTTATTATGGAAGGAAAAATCCCTGATGCGAAGACAGTTTCAATGGCGATGTATTTATGTCAGATGAAGAAGAGGGGTGAAATATAAAATGACAGATATTGAATCAATAAAACTTGATGATTATGATAAACTATATGAACTTTGGATGAGTTGCTCTGGTATGGGACTAAATAGTGTGGATGATAGTCGAGAAGGAATCGCAAGATTTTTAAAACGAAATCCAGATACATGCTTTAAGGTGATAAAAGATAATATGATTGTAGGAGCAATACTCATTGGGACGGATGGTAGACGAGCATATATCTATCACACAGCAGTTCATCCCGACTATCGTAGAAAGAATATTGCAAAAGATATGGTTCAATATGCATGTGATGTTTTACGGAATATGAAAATTAGCAAAGTAGCTCTTGTTGCATTTGCAAGCAATGTTGTAGCAAATGTCTTTTGGGAGAAGTTAGGATTTACGACAAGAGATGACATTATATATCGAAACCTATCACTTGTTGATATAGAAAGGTATGATACATAAAGATAGAGAAGCTGGGCAGAAGAAAATTATCACAGAATAAACAATTATCCGTGATTTATTATAAGAATTACTTAAACTATCATATCTCTAAGTGTGTAATATAAATTATAATTCAAATACCAATCCAATCCATACTACGCTAGTACAATTTTAAACAAGCAATAATCTGTATTTGTTTTTATGTAACATTTCGCTCTAGAATGTCAAAAAGTAGCAGAGCAAATACATGCATTTTATTAGTATCTTCAAGTTTGCTCAAGATGATGGAACCTTTTACATTGGTTTGGAAAGCAAAGCCACTTGAATAAAATAGTATATATCTTTTGGTATACTCAGTTTATTTATTGTATATTTAGCATGCTTGCATGTTTATATAAAATAACCTTTAGTTTGATATATACTATTTTGAGTTGACGTAATGTAATAAAAGCGTAAAATAAATTACCGGACACAATCCCGTCAGTAGCGGCTACCTGACGTTAAATGAAAATAAGGAGATGATATTTTTATGAACATGAAGACCTTAACTAGGGTTGGGATGATTGCGGCAATCTACACCGTCGTATCATTAGTACTAGCACCATTTACATATGGTAATGTACAAGTAAGAATCGCAGAAGCTTTAACACTACTTCCATTAATTTACAAACCATCCATTTGGGGTGTAACACTTGGCTGTTTCTTAACCAACTTAATTGGAGCGATGTTAGGCGTTAATCCAACTGGATTCTTAGATGCGATCGTCGGAACAATCGCAACATTCGGTGCAGCTTACTGCACGTGGGTATTAAAAGATAAGAAAGTAAATGGTATCCCAGTACTTGCCTGCTTAATGCCTGTAATCTTTAACTTCTTCTTCGTAGGTGCAGAACTTGCATGCCTATTTATGCCAAATGAAATTGTATTAGGAACATTAATCAATGGTTCATTCGTCGCAATCGGAGAATTAATCTCAGTCGTCATTGGTTATTTCTTAGTCAAAGCATTAGATAAAACAAAGTTATTCGTAGAATAAACAATAAAAGATCCCATTGCCGTAGGGGATTTTTTTACTAATCAAGATGAAATATTTATAAATAAGAATGGATTGATTGGTTTATAATGGGTTCATTCAAATTTTAAAGAAGGACGTACTGCTTCGACGTACTGCTTCTGTGAAGCTGAAAGTATTCAAAGCCACATTTCTGTACACTTTACCGATTCTTACTGGCTTTCTATTTTTGGGTTTTGCATATGGAATCTATATGATGCGAATGGAGTTGGTTTTGTAATAACTGCAATGTTTGCTGCAATCTTCTTAGAACAATGGTTAAAAGAAGAGCATCATATTACCTCCGTGATTGGTATTGTAGCGTCAGTAATATGTCTAATCATTTTTGGCTTAAATTCCTTTATGATACCTACGATGGCAGTTATCGTTATCACGCTAACGTTATCGAAAAGAAGAATGGAATCGTTGGAGGTGCAGAAATGATAATCTCACAGCAGATTATAACAATCGCTCTATGTATATTTGGCATAGTGTTGACGAGATTTTTGCCGCTTATCATTTTTAGTGAAAAGAGGAAAATACCTGAATTTGTAAATTGTATTGGTAGATATCTTCCACCCACAGTATTTGGAATTTTGGTTATATACTGTCTGAAGGATGTTCAGCTCTTACAGAGAAATTATGGCATTTCGGAGATGATTTCTATACTAGTTATCACTATCCTACATGTATGGAAGCGTACTATGCTAATTTCAATTCCAGGTGGAATGATTTGTTATATGGTATTAATTCAACTTGTGTTTTGATGTTATAAATGAAAGGTAAGTGTATTTGTTGTTACACTTACCTTTTAAATATTTTTCTGTAAATTAAGAACTAGTCTTTTCGTAGTCTCCACCTTTTAAACCAAAGAATTCTTCGAATGTTGTGTCATCACCAGCATCGTGAATTTGTTCCGCTGTATCGTTTCCCACATAACGATAATGCCATGGCATATAGGGATAACCAGTAATAGATTCTTTGTTTTCTGGATAGCGTAAGATGAAGCCGTACTTATAAGCATTTTCTTGGAGCCACTTGTATTCATCAGATTTCGCAAAACTGTTATTAAAATCAGTGGTTGTATCGGCACCGAGTATCGCAGCTGCTAGACCAGTTTGTAATTCAGAATAACCGGCTTTCGCAGTTGTTTTGTTTGTGCTAGTTTCTCCAATACGATCAACACTTGCCTGGTATAGCTGTCCTTGGTAGGAGCCGGAACGGAAGCCATTTCCTAAACGTAATTGAATCCCATCTTCTTTAGCAGCATTGAATAAGTCTTCAAGAGCTTTGGCAGCTTCTTTGCGTAAAGTCCACTCAGTGCCGTTTGTACTAACGTTAACTGTTATTAGGTCAGATGGAACATATGTTTCTTCAAGCTTATGCTTTTTGTTAACAAGAAGTAGGATACTGTTTGTATCACTGAAGCGTGTATCTGTTTCGGGATCAACTTCAGGCTTAGGAGTTTCCTTCTTCTCTTCTTTTTTATCTTCTGTTGTAGTAACTACAGGCTCTTTTTCTGGATTCAAGAAATCATTCTTGATTAAAGTACTACCAATTAAAGTAGCGATAATCAGAAACATGAGCAGTGCTGCTGCAGCTAGTTTCTTTGTCATATAACACCTCTTACTTTAAAATGTTACCATATATCGCGTAATAAGGCATTATTTCTGAAATTTTTGGGATGGTATGTATGCTGAACTTCTGGAGAACTTCTGAAAAAGAAACCCACGAAAGCGAGATAAGAAAGACAAATCCCAGTTTGCAGAGGAAATTAAACTAAATATTGAAGATATAAGGCGACAGCAGTTTAATCGTCTATCTATCGTCTTTTTCTTGCCAATTTTTAAAGAAGAGAAGAAGCCATGGACTTTGAATGATTTTATAAAAGTGAAACAGAGAGATATAATTTTTGAAGTAAATTTTAGGTGCACATTTTTATTATGCTAAACGAGAGATAAGTAGTATCAGCAGAATTTGGGAAACATTCTATACTATGACAACTGATGTCAAGCTAGTGCATTATAATCAATAATAGGAGATGTTAAAATCATGAAAGATAATAGACTATTTAGGATATTATATTACATTTTAGAAAATGGAAAAGTTACGGCTAATGAGCTTGCGGATAAATTTAAGGTATCAGTCAGGACTATATATCGAGATATTGACTCTATTAGCAGTGCGGGTATTCCCATCTATGCGTTACAAGGAAAGGGTGGTGGAATAGAAATTGCTGAAGATTTTATTCTTAGTAAATTACTACTGTCTGAAAACGAGAAACAGCAAATTATGTCAGCTCTTCAAGGATTGGATAATACAACAAAACAACATGAGAATGAGCTTCTAACAAAACTTTCTGCACTCTTTAAAATGAAAAATACCAATTGGATAGAAGTTGATTTTAATAATTGGCAAAACAATAAGATGTATGAAAGAACATTTAATGGTATTAAGTCTGCAATTTTAAGTAAGAATATTGTTTCATTCACATATTTTAGCAGCAATGAAGAAGAAACAAACAGAATCGTTAAACCCGTGAGATTACTTTTCAAGAGTCAGGATTGGTATCTAATGCCTTGTGTTTGCTCAGAAATGATTTTAGATATTTCAAGTTGTCCCGAATAAAGAATTTAGACATCCATACCGAAAAGTTTGATGACAGCTTTGAAGATGCAATACTCAAGAAAGAAATGCCACACGAGAACACAGTGCATATAAAAGTTAAGTTTGATCGTAAAGTTGCTTTTCGAGTATATGATGAGATAAACGGAGAAATCATAGAAGACGATGAGGGAAATTTATATGCTGAAATAGAAATGTCGAATGACTATAACCTATATAATTATATTTTTTCTTTTGGAGATGGAGCAGAAGTATTAGAGCCAAAGGAGATACGAATGCAGATTAAAGAAATGATAAATAAAATGGCAGAAAAATATATAACATGACAAATGATGTCAAGTATCCTTCTGTATAATAAAATTAGCCAAATATAAAGGGAGGATTAGATGATGAAATATGAATGGCGAAAACAAGAAAATAATCTTTACAGCGTAAAACAAATGCCAATTATTGTAAATGTTCCAAAGCAAAAATTTATTTTGGTAAAAGGTAAAGGAAATCCGAATGAAGTAGATTTCTCAAACAGAATATCCGCATTATATTCTCTTGCTTATGCCATTAAAATGTTGTTTAAAAATGCAATGAAAAATAAAACTGATAACGAGATTACAGATTTTACGGTATATCCATTAGAGGGATTATGGGAAAAAGTAAATGGAGTAGAGCTTGATAAAAATAAACTGGAATACACATTGATGATTAAACAACCTGATTTTATTACACAAGAGATATTCACAAAGGCACTTGAGAATATAAAAAAGAAAAAGCCTAATGCATTGTATGATGAGATGAGTTTTAGAGAAATAGAAGAAGGTAAATCCATTCAGATTTTACATGTTGGAAGTTATGATGATGAACCAAAATCATTTGAACAGCTAAATGAATTTGCAAGAAAACTTGATCTTAGAAGAATAGGTGATTTTCATAAAGAAATATACCTAAGTAATAAAAACAGGACATCAGAAGAAAAACAAAAAACTATATTAAGATATTCAGTGAAATAGGAGTAAAGTGTTATGCCAAGACCAACGACAAAAAATGATTTAATGACTGCTGCTAAGGAAAACTATGAAAAGTTAAATTTACTTATTTCAAAGATGACAGAGGAAGAGTTAAATACGCCCTTTGATTTTTCAAAAGATGAAAAGAAAAAAGAAGCTCATTGGAAAAGAGATAAAAACTTAAGAGATATTCTAACCCATCTCTATGAATGGCATCAGCTTATTTTGAATTGGGTACATTCCAATCAAAAGGGAGAAGAAAAACCATTTTTACCTGAACCATATAACTGGAAAACTTATGGAGATATGAATGTGGAACTTTGGAAGAAACATCAAAATACTTCTCTTGAAGACGCAATTAAAATGGTTCATAAATCACATAGTGATGTATTAGCGTTAGCTGAAAAATTTACAAATGAAGAACTCTTTTCAAAAGGTGTTTATAAATGGGTCGGAGGAAGTGTGCTTGGTTCATACTTTGTAAGTGCAACTGCAAGTCATTATGATTGGGCAATGAAAAAGATTAAAGCGCATCAGAAAAATGTAAATCAAAAATAATTGGAATAGGATAGTAACGTGCATTTTACAAAAGTAAAAGGAATACTATCTTCAAAAAATGGAATGAATTTGTTCAGGGGTTGTACTCATGGCTGCATTTATTGTGACTCAAGAAGTAAATGTTATCAAATGAACCATAAATTTGAAGATGTAGAAGTAAAGGAAAATGGCATCAGTCTTTTGGAAGAGAGCCTAAAACGAAAGCGAAAAAAATGTATGATTGGTTTGGGATCTATGACTGATCCATACATTAAAGAGGAACTTGAACTAAATTATACAAGACAGGCACTTGATATAATAAATAAATATGGCTTCGGTGTAACACTTATAACAAAGTCAGCTAATGTTTTAAGGGATTTAGATTTATTTAAGGAAATACATTCAAAATCAAAATGTGTAATTCAAATGACATTAACAACTTATGATGAAGAGCTTTGTAAAAAGATAGAGCCTAATGTTTCAACAACAAGAGAAAGGGTTGAAGCATTAAAAATATTGCGTGATGAGGGAATACCAACAGTAGTTTGGCTGACTCCGATATTACCATTCATTACCGATACGGAGGAAAACCTCATTGGTATTTTAAATTATTGCAAGGAAGTAAAAGTGTTTGGAATAATATGCTTTGGTATGGGACTTACACTCAGAGAGGGAAACAGAGAATATTTTTATTCGCAGTTGGATAAAAAGTTTCCAAAGCTGAAAGAACGATACATCAGAGGATACGGAAACAATTATGTAGCAAACAGTGTAAACAACAAAAAACTAATGGATTTGTTTCATGAATTCTGTGAGCTGAATAACATCGTTCATGATAATAAAGCGATATTTAACTACCTCAATTTATTTGAAGGAAAGAATATTTCAAAGCAACTCAGTTTCTTTGATGAAGTTTGACTAACCGGATTAAGTATCTATGATATGAGATGATAGAAATTAAAACACTATCGTCTTATTTCTTTATTCAAAATGAAACAGAGAAAGCATCAAAAAAGGAACTTGGCAAAGCACGCTTTGATGAACATATAAAAACCCTACCCATTTATGGATAAGGCAACGACACAATATTATACAGCGGTTTCCTGTTTTGGTAATCTCCACATTTCACTGAAACTGAGAATATCAATTTCTTCAGAATTCATCTTTGCTTGATTTCTCTGTTTCTTAATATTATTTTCATGTACGCTAGATAAGATATTCTTATTTACCATATATTGTACATAGAGAACCTTCTTTAAAAGGAACCAGTTTGTTACATAATGGCAGATTGCGTGTGTACGATCTTCTAATTCAGGAAGTTTTTCCATCGCTTCTAGTTTCAGAGCGTTCGCAGCTTCTTTGGATGCAGTTTTTAACTCTTCATAATTGTGGAAAAGTTCGTGATCGATACTACGTTGAATAGAGCCTGCTTTTACAGTGAATAATTGGTTAAGAACTTTTAGGATTGTTTCTTGTTTAGAAGAAATCGCAACAATTTCGTTCTTGCAGTTGATAAATTCGCCAGCTGGTTCAGTCATGCAGTAGTAAAGACCTTTCGCATAGATATATCCGTATTGCTCACAGTCATAAATGATGATAGCTCTATCTTCATCATCATGTTGAAAATACAAGATGTAAGGAATTACAAGTGGTTTCCCATTAAGCTTGCAGATGTCTTTATAGCGGATGATTTGGTTGCTAATTGCTTCAATGTTGACGGCGCAGTGTAAATCCACACAAATCTTTGTGTCTGGTTCTACTTCTAATACTTTTTCAAATGATTCTTTTAAATTATCATCAATCTCATTTTCCCTAAGACTGAGATAATCTTCTAAATAACCGTTAAATAAACAGTCGTCTCCGTCTTTCCTACTGTCTATTTTCTGGCCAAGAATAGCACAGATTGCCATGATAAATACTTTCCTCCAAGTAATTGTATTCAATTTTATATTGTTAGTTGATGATTATGTAGTGTTTATCGATGTAATTATAGGCATGCGGATTTTGAAAAATCCAGTAACATTGCGCAATTTTTTTGTATAAAACAGGATATTTTAACAAATATGCAGGATTGCCTATGATAAAATCTAAATATGAAAACAATTTTATGTGCAAATTACCAAAAAGAGTATATTTATGAGGATCTTGCAAAACATAATCATGGCGTTGTCAAAGATATACTAGCAGTTCCACTTTCTGTTGCGCTAGGAGAAAAACATACAGACAAGCATGTAGCACTTTTGAAGATCTCTTATACATTAAAAAAGAGAAGTGATGAGTTTCCCATTTATCAAAAGATGTTTGACTATCCTGCATTCATTCAGGAGATTTTTCAGTTTGTATTAGAGTGTATTCAACGCGATATTCAAGTTGATGCTCTACCTGAGACAAATGAACAAGAAAAGGAATTAAAAGAAATCATCCGTATTCTATTAGAAATTCCATTTGTGGAAAAAGAGAATGTAGAAAATAAGGGAACTGCAATTCAGAAATTGCAGCAGAACGATGTAGAAGTATATCCTTTCTTTGAGGCAGATCCATACTATGTGGAAATTCTAGAACAACTCAAAGACAAAACAAAAACAAATGACACAACAACTAGTCAAAAACATTTACGATATGCATTAAGTACGCGTCGTGAAATTGAGGCGGTAGCACAGGATATCGCAACATATCGAAGACCATGTAATTTAGTACTTACTTCGTGGAAGACACAATACCCTGTTGTACAACAAGTATTTGGAAGATATGAGATACCATTTTCAACAGTTCATCACGATGTATCTGCTAGATTGATTCAACGCTATATCGCATTAGTCAATCTTGCGTATCAAAAGAATAAAGAAGCGTTAATGAAGGCTTTATATATAGATGCATTTGGTGTAGATGACCAAAAGAAGAGTAGTTCACTATTTACAGTACTCAAATATCTAGACCAAGTATTGGTAGATGTTGAATGTCCAAAACATTTATCGCAATCTCTAGAGGCATCAGAAGTATTCAAAAAGGAAGCTACACATTATGCATACTTTGAAGAGCGTGCAGATGAGTTATTCAATAGTATTCAACAGGCTTTAGATAGCTTAATGCAAGCATCTACATTTGAAGAAATGTTGATGAATGCATTTGAAATTATTCGTAATCAAAAGATTTTGCAGAATAAACATGAACTCAAAGAAGGAAGACAATTACGCAATATTTTACAGTCTATTTTAACAAGTGAGAAACTGACTGTGGAAAACATTCCTTTTGTCATGCATATGTTACAGGGAATTCATTCGGATAGTGCTGTGTTTACAGACGCAATCTGTACTGTAGCAGATTTAACTCATCCGGTTAAGAAACAAGAAGTAACTTATGTAATTGGATGTAGTGGTAAGAACTATCCAGGCTTTCCAGTTCATAATGGTTTGTTTGATGAAGATTATCTTGCAAAGATACCAGCGTATCCAAGTATGAATAAGCGCTATGGTTACTATATGAACGCACTTAGGTGGATTGATTCCTCTGCAGAAGAAATCTATTATTCATATTCTACAAATGACTACCAAGGCAAAGAAATGCAGCTAGCATACGAAGTGCAATCAAAAGTGGACATGAAGACAGAAAACATCCCATGGCCAATTTTGCTTGTAGATAATCATATGGAAGTAAAACATAAATTAACACCAGAAACTGCACAACAATTATTTTTAGATGAAAAGGGCTTATTAAATGGTTCTGTTAGTACGGTAGAGTCATATTACCGCAATCCATATGGATACTTTATCCAAAAGGGATTAGGAATTATGGACCAAGAATTCTCAGAGCTTGATCCAATCACGATTGGAAATATTCAACATCATTTCATGTATACATTACTATCTTCTTATAAAAATAAATACATGAATGAAAGCGTAAAGCGTAAACAGTATGCATTACAAGAAGATGGAAAGAACATTTTAACATCTACCGAAATCAAAGAGCTACTAAGACCATATTTTGATATACTCAAGCTAACACATCCAAATGAACGATATCTATACGATATCTCTTTGGAAAGATTGGCAGATTCATTGTCTAAGTTTATGACATTCATGCATGATTTGGAAAAAGATTCAAGCTTTATTCCAGAATATTTTGAGTATCGTTTACCTGAAACAGTAATTGGTAATGTGAATATCCACGGTATTATTGATCGTATTGATCTATACCAGGATTTGATTCGCATCATTGATTACAAATCTTCGGTATTATCTATTAGTGAAGCGGAAGTAAAGCAGGGTTTACGTCTACAGATGTTAACGTACATGATGATTGTGGCAAATAACCTACAAGGAAAGAAATACAATCCAACAGCTGTACAGTATATCTCTATGAAGGATGAAACGATTGATTTGAATCGTATCTACAACAAATGTGGCGATATGCCAAAACAAGCATTGTTAAATAGCTTAGAAGGGGATTTCATCAAGAGTCGAAAGTGTGCCGTATGGATTTTCAACGAACATCGTGATGATGTGGATTTAGGCGCAAGACATATCAAGAGTCCAAAGAATATCTACGACTTTGATAAGATTCAAGCATACATTGAAGGAATCTATGCAAAATTCCATGAGCATGTACTTAGCGGAAATATTGAACTTTCTCCAATTGAGAATACAACATTACCATATATGGCGATGTATCACTTTGATGGTAAATATCGAATTCCAACAGCAGTGGAGGTGGAAGGTATTCCAACTGAAATTCCATTTAAATTAGAGAAAGAAGAAATTGCGGCAAAGGAGGCAAAAGAAGATGAGAATCTCTGAGAAAAATCAATTATCTGCTGAACAGTCCGTTGCCTGTAATTCTTCTGGGATGGGTATCGTCGTTTCCGCCTCTGCAGGTGCAGGTAAGACAAAAGTACTCGTATCCCGTTTGGTAAAAAGATGTATTGAGGATAACCCACGTGTACCTTTATCACGTATCCTCGCCTTAACATTTACCGAAGCAGCCGCAAGTGAAATGAAGAAGCGTGTTGCCCAAGAGTTAAATGAAATCAAACAGTTAGCAGAAAAAGAAGAACCTGTTGATCAAGAATTAATTCAGTATATCGATGATCAGATTATCGCACTTGCAAGTGCGAATATTACAACCATCGACTCTTTCTGTTTATCTATTATCAAGAAGTATTACAACATTATTGGTCTAGATCCAGCAACGACAGAAAATATTCTCTCAAGTGGACAAAATGAAAATATTCAGCGTGATGCGTTTATGCGTGCATTAGAGTATGCCTATCAAATAAGTCCACAAGAAACCATTATGCTAGCTTCGTACTTTTCTAGTCGTGCTGACGACTATGATGGACTATATAATGCGGTTGTGAAAATCAATCGTCATGCGGAATCATCCGTTGATCCAGATGAATGGTACCAACATGCATTAAAGATGTATCCAAAGAAGTTTGATCCTACAAGTTCAAATAACTTTACATCATTTGATGCATTTGATATCAATATCCGTAAGTATTTCTTTGCGTCTTTGTATGGACAGCTAGCAGTATTACAGCGCGATATTGAAATCTTGCAAGAGTTACCGGAAGCCATCAATAGACGTGGAAAAGTAATCGATAATTCTGTAGCCTTTGATACATTCTTAAATATCATTCGAACATTACAGGCTGAACTGATGCCAGAAGATGAACATTCTGCCTATACTTTTGCGATATATCAAAACTATAAACAACAGATTCAAATGATGGATGATACAAAACTTTCTAGTTATAAGAAAGAAAATTATCCGGAACATGCACGTGCAATGGATCATTTGAAAAAGATACTCAAGAATATGGCAGAGGAACGTTTGAATGAAGATGATTTTGTCTCAGACGCAAGAGATGCCTCTATCATCAATACGGCACTCATCAACCTATCGAAGAATACATATCAAAATTGTATACGTATCAAACAAGAAAATACCGCAATGTATTTCTCTGATATGGAGCGCTATGCATATGAAATTCTAAAGCATGAAAATGTTGCGAAGGTAATCCGCGATAACTTACAAGAAGTCATGATTGATGAGTTCCAGGATACAAGTAAACTACAGGACACAATTATTGAAATGATTGCAAGTCCTAACTGTATCTTTCGTGTAGGTGACACGAAACAATCTATCTATCGTTTCCGTCAGGCGAAGCCTGCGCTAATGCGTTCCAAATTAAATGAGTCAGAAAAGATTACTGAAGAAACCATCGATACATCTATGCAGTCTGCGAAGATCATCCTTTCTAGAAACTATCGTTCAGATGCACGTATTATTCAATTTACAAATATACTCTTTCAAAAGATTATGAATGTAAAAGAGAGTACAGAAAAGTATGGTGAGGATGATATCGTTGACTGGTTCCCAAAGAATGATAGACCAGATGCGCTTATTGAGTTTGCGAGTTATACTCCGAAGAATAAAACAACGATTGTCAGTGATGATGAGGACGAAGATGAGGATATCAAGATGATCAAGGCAAATTGGATTGCCAATAAGATTATTGATACCTATAACCAAGAATTCAAACTTGCAAAAAAGAACGATACAAAGCTACCATCTTTCCATGACTTTGCGATACTCTTACGAAGTCATGGTGATAAAGCATATCTCAAAGCGGCCTTTGAAGCGAAGGGAATTCCTTACAGCATTGATACACGTGAAGGATTCTATCGTTCAGAGCTATGTCAAACAGTTATTGCGTTATGTACTGCTATGTTAGACGAAGAAGCAGACTCTGCTCTATTTGCATGCATGGTTTCTAATCTCTATAACTATAGTGATGAAGAGATTGCAAAGGCAAAGATAAGACTAGGTTCAATAAAGGCAGTCGCCAAAGAGTTTGGCATCTATGATGATTTACAGATGTATAAAGAGATTGCGGATACCTATGGTATTCCAAGAATGTTATCAGAGCTTGCGAATCATAACACTTACTTCAATCGTTTAAATATCAGTCAACAGTCAAACTTTGACTATCTATTTGAAATGACAGTATCTGCGAAGTATCACTCTGTTGCGGAATTCTTAAATTCCTTAAAAGCAGTTGAAGATGAGGTATCCAATGAAGCTGTCTCTAAGGGCTCAGCAGATGATATCGTTACCGTCACAACGATTCACCATTCAAAAGGATTGCAGTATAAGTGTGTATTCCTGTGGAGTAATGCAATAAATCAGTTTAGAGATAGTGCAGAAGCAGTCAATGTCGATGATGATCTCTATCTTGGATTAAACTTCTTATGTGCGAATCCATATCGTGCGAAACGAAAGACAATTCATAAACGTGCGATTGAATACAAAGCAAACCTAGAAGATGCGGAAGAATTTATTCGTATCTTATATGTAGCAGTTACACGTGCAGTACGTAGACTCTATATCGTAGACGCACTACCCAAACCAATTCCATATCGTGGAAAGAAATTTATGTTAGGTGATTTACTCATCCGTAATGGTATGTCAGGATTAATCCTTAGCACAATGGCAAACGAACCAATTATGAAACGGGTTGATATTGATCCATCATGGAATGTATACCTAGAACATAAAGAGACAGAGACTGTCACAGAACTTCCTCACTATGGATATACAAGTGTAGAAGAGAAGGAAATATTAACACCAAGTTCTACAGAGTTTGGCAGTAGCTTACCAGCATTAGACTTAGCAGAAACAAATGCTGGAAGAGAATATGGCACACACATTCATGCATGCTTTGAACAAATACCAACAAGATTATTTAACGCAGATGATTTAACATTCCTTAATCTCTCTTCAACAGAGTTAAAACATCTACTGGCATTCGGTGATTCAGATATATATTACCAAGCTGTAGAAGGTGAAATTCATCACGAGTATCCTTTCTATGTACAAACAGAGAAAGAAAAGATACATGGTATCATGGACTTTGTGTCAATCTTAGAAGATAGAATTATTCTGATTGATTTTAAGACGGATAACGCAGAATTATCTAAGATTAAATCGTTGTATACAGAACAGATCAATACATATAGAAAAGCACTACAGCTAATTTACCCAAATAAAACAATTGATGCATATGCATGGTCAGTACATCATGATAAAGCTTTAGAAATTTAATAAGAGAAAAAGATGGAGAATTTGCAATCTCCATCTTTTATCTCTATTAAATTAATTAGAATCTGTCGGAAATCTCTGCGTAAGAACTTCTTCAAGTTTTGCGGCTAATATACGGTTTCCTCTAAAGAGTGCTCCATCAATTACAATATCAAAATGACAGTTTTGTAGGTTCACTAAGTTAGAGAATAAATTAAGGAATACTCTCCATAGAAGTTTACCATCAGACATGACATAAGGTGCTCAACCTTAGGAATATTTATTACAAAATGCATCACAAAGAAAAACAAATCCACTACTAATCGTATTTTAGCGCTAAACAAGGCGTTTTTGGTAACCTCCAGACACAGAGACACGTGTATGTGCGATTACGAAGGCATTTGGATCAAGCTTTCGAATCTCTCTTTGGACGGATGAAACCTCACTTTTCGCGACGATTGTTACGAGTACTTCGGTTTGATGATTGGTATAAGCACCCTTACCATCCCAACAGGTAACACCTCTTGCATATTCGTGCATGATCATCTCTTTCACTTCAGGTACATGTGTGAAAATCATCAGCTCAACTTCAATGTTTTGATAATGCCAACGGTCAATCGTAACAGAGAATACAACGATATAGATAATAGAGTATAACGCAGTTGAGACATCAAAAAGTACTGCCATTAATGTATAGAGAACAATATTATAAAGTACATTGAATAGTCCTACAGAAATCTTCTTTGACTTATGACTTAGATATAAACCCAATAAATCTAGGCCGCCTGCACTTGCGCTATTTGTAAGAATTAATCCACATCCAACGCCACCTAATAGTCCAGCGATTACAATGCATGCAAGTTTATCATCGAGAATAGGTGCAGTAGGGGCGATTATATAAGTAAAGATGATCGTCTGTAAGGCAACAGATAACGCGGTTCCTACGACCATGCGCTTCTTCATCTTCTTTAAAGCTAGAAGAAAGAGTGGAATATTAAATGCAAGGTTGATAATACCTGCAGTATCTACATTTTGAACATTAGAAAAGAATAATGTTCTTAACATCTGAGCTGTACCTGGTACTCCGCCAGAGTAAAGCTTTAAAGGTACTAAGAAGAAGTTTACGGATAATGCATATAAGGATGATCCTATCAAGATAAGTAGGATATTTAAGGGTGTAACTTTCTTGGGTTTAACATAGATTTCTTGTGACATATGATGTTCCTCTTTTTCACTAAGATAATCATAAAGAAAAAGATGGTATTTTCATACCGCTTTTATGAAATATCTTCTGTTATATTCATAATAGAGATGTTTGGAATTTAGTATTCTTATTTAGTGGAAAACATAGAGTTGATATTATTGAATAATTATGTGGAATTATAACAAGAAGAAATGATATATTTTGAATGATGTATTTAGAAATCAATTAGGTAGATTTTGGGGGTATTGGAAAATGCTACAAGACTTTAAGATAAAGAAACATACTAAATATGAAATCATTTCAGGTATAAGTTTAATGATTTCCTACGCCGTCGGGACATTTTTTAGTAAATATGAGAAATTTGATATCCTTGTTATGTTTGGATCTTTTGGATTGTTGGCTGTATCAATTGTTACATATATTCTTTCAATCAAGAATAATCCCAAAAAAATTAAGATGTTCCACTCTAAAAAAGGAAAGATATTATTTGTTTTGGGTTGTTTTGCAGTAATCATTTTGTTAATGATTTTAATGTATGAACATATGTAAGTTTCTGACATAAAAGAGCACTTTAATCGTAAACGCGAAATAGGTAGTACCTATATATCAATCATAAGTCATGTCATAATCCCCCTAGACCTTTCTGATGAAAGAACGTTATTCTTGTTTTATGGAAGAAAGATGATACTGTAAAAAAGTTATCCGCAAGTTTTATTAAGAAGATAGGTCATAGATATGTGCTGGTATCAGTAAAATATTTGTGTGGAAAATCAGAGTTTTCCACATTTGACGGCACACTCATAATAGTTTCATTACCCTTATGTGGTATTAAAACGACATATTTGATTGCTTATGAACGAAAATATGGAAAGTTGTAATTATATTAGGAAACCATTTCCCAATTTTTAGTACAATTACGATGTAAATTCAGCAATCAAATAAACGTTGGAAAGCGATCGAATATAGAAATTCTAATTAGTATTTCGGTATCAAAATAAAAGGAAGCCTTACATTATAGTAATTTGGCTTCCATTTTATTTTAGTAATTTTCCTTCTTAACTTCGAAGAAGCTTTCCTTGTAGCTGCAGAGTGGGCAAATCTTAGGAGCCTTCTTGGACTCAATTGTGTAACCACAGATTTCGCACTGCCATACTACTGGCTCGTCCTTTTCGAATACTTGAGCGTTTAAGACATTAGCCTTTAACTTCTCGTATCTTTCTTCGTGGTCCTTTTCAACCTTAGCTACCATGTCCATCTGAGCTGCGATACGTGTGAATCCTTCTTCACGAGCTTCTTCAGCCATTCTCTTGTACATGTCTGTCCACTCGTAGTTTTCACCATCAGCACCCATCTGTAAGCATTCATGAGTTGTTGGGATAGCACCACCGCATAATGCGATGAACCATTGTTTCGCGTGTTCCTGTTCGTTACGTGCTGTTTCTAAGAAGATGTTTGCGATTTGTTCATAACCTTCTTCACGAGCCTTCTCAGCGAAGAAAGTGTACTTGTTGCGAGCCATTGACTCGCCAGCGAATGCATCATTTAAATTCTTTTCGGTTTTTGAACCCTTTAATTCCATTGCTTGTGTCCTCCTCATTTAGACAATCTTTGCAAATTCCCTCAAAAATAGTGACATGACTGAATACTTTTCCGCCGGTGAATTTTTCTACCTTTTCATCTGGGCAAGAATCATAAGGCATTTCACCAAGGTCGATCATCTTACCGCATTTTGTGCAACGTAAGTGATCGTGTGGAGCAGGATTACCATCATAGAAGTTGTAGCCTTCACCTGTATACTTACGAATCACACCTTCTTGGACGAGAAGATTAAGATTGCGATATACAGTCGCTAAACCAATGCCGGTCTCCTTTTGATCTAAAGCAGACTTAACTTCTTCCGCAGTCATATGCGTTCCAATTCCTTGGATAATATTTAATATTTCTTGTTTTTGATAAGTCTGTCTTCTTTTCATATTCACCACTTATTGAGAACTATTATCATTATAGAATAATTTGTTTTGAATTCAACACCTTTGCTCAAAAAAGTTTGTGATTTTTTCGCATGTTAGAAATGGCTAACCTGAAAATATTTCATTTTTGTGAAAGTTAGACACAATTGCACAATAAAAACGGCATTTGTGCCGTTTTAGGAGATTGAATCAAGGATTGTATATCCTTCTTCCTTGCATTGTTCAATCGTTTCTGCGTTTGCGACAATGCAGGATGTTGGTGCCTGTAATGCTTTCTCGAAGAGTTCTATGTATCTTGCGAGATCTTCTCTCTTCATAGAGAGAACTTTCTTACGTGCAGCACATAGGTTTTCGTATGTGGTGTTACGGAAGTAGCGAATATCTGCTAGTCGAACTTTCGCAGCTGGTGCAAGAAGTGGCTCTGCTGCCGCAATTGTGCCGATGATATATCCTGCTAAGTCAGTATGTTCATCTTCAGCTAGTTGCTTGATACGTTTGTAGATATCACGATAGATTTCAATGGAATGTAGTGGGCTTGGATCACGATAGGAGTACGCGGTGATATTTCCATTTGGATTCGCACTGAAGCCTGTTCCATATGCATTGCCCTTTACACGGACCTCTGTCCAAAGATAATCATAGGTTAATAGATGTGCGATTACCTGCAAGCATGGATCATATTCAAAGTCGAAGGCCTTAATGTTAGTGCCTGCGGCAGAGTAGGAGATACCTGCTGGAATCTGAAGTGCTTCCTTAGGTTCTTGTAAGAGTGGGTAGTGCACAATGTTTCCTTGTGCTTCAATGCGATTGATACCAGCGATGAATTTTTCTACGATATCCAAATGATCACCAGTTACACTAGCAATTAAGCGATCCTTAGAGAATAATACTTCCTGGTACATCTCAAACTCATTGATGACTTCATCAATCATCTCATCGTAGTTATCTTCTAACTTCTTACTGAATAACGCATTTTCATATCCACCGATATATTCACGGAATACACCTTCTGCGCTATGGTGTGCAGATACACGACGCATTGCGAAGGAATGTCCATTCATGATGATGGATTGTCTTGCGCCTTCATTACCTTGTTTGAGAATAGGTAAGATTTCTTCCTTTGTAAACTTCGTATCTTTGATAACTTCTAAAATCAGCGGTACAACTTTATCTACGTTTCTTTCTAGTACAGAACAGGATACCGCAAGGACTGGAATACATGCATCAGAACGGTTGTCAGGTGAGTATACATCTGTAACGATATTCAAGGAACCAAGGTCCTTGCGTACAGCACGCTGTAACTCACGAACTGTCTTCTTCGTAGTTGGTAGGTTCATAAGTAAATCGGTAAATAAACCAACTGCTGGTAAATGCTTGATTGTAATTCCTGCAAGTGAGAAGTAGAAAAAGAGGTAAACAATACCGGATTCTTGGGCAGGGTGAATCAGTGTTTTAACAGACTGTACTTTTTCGATTTGTAGTGGAAGGTCTTCTGGCTTTTCATCAATCTCTGAAAGATGAATCTTAGGTAGAGTAGCTAGTTGTTCCTTTGTATCAGTAGACTGTTGCCATAGATCTAGTACCTTATTTTGCTCAATATACTTTAGAACATTCTCTTTACTAGAAGCCTTAATATCTGCTAGACGTTTCTTTTCATCTGCGACGCGCTTAGCTCCCATTGTTGTGGATGGCACAACTGTTAAGGAGTTAAGATATTCTTCATCTAATAAGAAGGATGATAAGAGTTCTTCAAAATATCCTTGTTCAATCTTTTCACGTAAGATATCGAATAGCTTTCCGTTGGATAATGGTTCTGCTGGATCACCACCATATAGCCAGCTATCCATTGCACGTTGTCCATACATTAAGCCTGCAGGCTCATGGCTTTCGCGGTAACGGAATTCCATCTGGTTGATGGTTGCTTGTAATTCTTCATGATCTAAGCCATCTTTTACAAGCTTGCTAGTGGTAGAACGTAATATTTTGCGGATTGCGTCATACTTGTCTGCATCGGTGTTACGAATGGTTAAGACAAGCCATGGCTGTTGAATACCATCATATAAATCTAAGTCAACATCTTCACCGAGGTTGTTATCGAGGATAGCCTTCTTTAATGGTGATTCATTGTTGGCCACAAGTGTAGAAGAGAGTGCGGACCATGCAATATTCTGTACATAAGAATCATAGGTAGAAATAATCTTCGCAAAAGAGATGTGGGAGCGATTCTCGGTAGGTTCATTTTCATTCACTTCGTAGGAGATATGATTGTGCACAGCTGGTAGAATCTTCTGCATAGGAATTGCGAAATCCATCTCTTCCTTATGATAGTTAACAAAGTATTCTTCATGGATAAAACGAAGTACTTCATCAATATCTAGGTCACCATCTACCCAAACACGTGCGTTAGATGGATGATAGAACTTCTGATGTGTTTCGATAAACTTTTCATAAGTTAAATCTGTAATATAACGTGGGTCACCGCCAGATACATACTTATAGCAGTTATCTGGGAATAACATACGGTTAAGTTCGTCTACGATTGTTTCATCAACAGAGGAGAAGGCACCCTTCATCTCATTGAGTACAACACCACTGTATTCCATCTCTTCATTTACATCATGAATCTGATAATGCCAACCTTCTTGAAGAAAGATATTTGGGTTTGTATAGATTGCTGGCTGGAATACCGCATCCATATATACAGAAATGAGGTTCATATAGTCTTTGTTGTTGCGGCTACTTACCGGATACATTGTCTTATCCGGATACGTAAAGGCATTTAAGAATGTTTGTAAACTGCTCTTTAATAGTTCCACAAATGGTTCACGTACAGGATATTTCTTTGAACCATTTAGAACACTGTGTTCAAGAATATGGAAAACACCCGTGTCGTTATCAGGGATTGTTTTGAATGTAATCGCAAAGGTCTTATTTTTATCATCACGTTTTAACCAGCAGAGTTCTGCGTTTGTTTGTTCGTGACGGAACATATATAAAGTTCCTTTTGCGTCTTCGATATCTTTGATTTGTTCAAGGACAAATCCGTGTAGCTTGTTGTTTAGTTCTAAATTCATACTGAACCTCCGTACCCGTTAATCATACATCATTATTATATAGAATCAGAGAAAAAAGATGCTCTAAGCATCTTTAGTCAATAATTTGGTTGATGACGATTTCTGCACGTCCTAGGTTGATGTGATCTCCCTCGTGGATACGAGCTTTACCAAGTGGTGGCAATTTAATTCCGTTTAGGTATGTTCCGTTATGTTCGGAAACATCTGCTAAATAGAATGTATCGCTTTCAATTAATATGCGTGCATGTTTACGGCTGATTGCTGGCTCATTGATAACAAGGTCACAACTAGCAGCTTCTCGTCCAATCAAGCAAGGTAATTTACTGATTGTATGATCCTTTGTTTGTCCTGCTACTTTGATTGTAACGAGAATCTTTGGATCAGCTTCATCTAGATTTGTTGTAGAGAAGATTTCTTCGAATAATGTTGCGGAATCATCATTATTCTTTTCACGAATTGGTGTATCCAAGGAATCAACCTTTATTGGTTTGATTGTTGGAGATATTGGCATAACAGGTCTTTCTAAGTCAGTAAGAACTGTTGTCGCAGCGAGTGAATCTTCTACATTCTGCTTTGGTTGTTGTACTGGTTTTGGCTTTGGAGCGATTGGTGTAGCCTGTATAACTTTCTTAACTTGTGGCTTTCTTGTTGTACCAACATCGTTTCCATCCGCATCTACATAATATGTATTTTTCTTAAATGCCAAGAAGATAACGGCCACAAGTAAGACAACGTTTGTGCCTACTAAGCCCATGATAATCAATTTGACAATTGTTGGATCACTTAACATAAATTACTCCTCTTACTAATATAGTTAACCTTATAATACAACAAACATTACATTTTTTCACGTTCACTTACATTGTGTGTAATTTCAATGATTGGGGAAGGATGCGGTAATTGTGTTTCTGCGTAGATATCTTCTTCTGTTGGTGGAACGATAGGAATATCATTCTTAGACTCTAGGCGAATCGTACGATATACGATGATATCTAGGATAACAATGAATATAAAGAAGAAGATTAGTCCAATCTCTGATTCAACCATGAGAGTTGCGTCAAAGATTGTATGTAGTAATACCGCAAATGCATAAGAAGCTTTTAAATTTAATGACTTTACATCTGGGCTGTTTAAGGCTTCAGCTACTTTTGCGTGACCATAGTATAAGCCCATATATACCGCAAAGCTCATGTGTCCTGGAATAGTTAGAAGTGCACGTTGTAATGCGACGCCTGTTCCATAATTAAATACATAGAAGACGTTTTCTAATGCCGCAAATCCTAGTGATACGAATACTGCATAAACGATACCATCAAAGCGGTAGTTGAATGCTTTGTCTTTCCAAGTAAATCGATAGAGGAAGAAGAACTTTGAGCCTTCTTCGATAAGTCCGACAAAGATTGCGGTTAGGATACCATAATTGACTCGTGTAGCAGTCACTACATTTTCTAAAAGATAGAAGACAACTTGTTCAGAAATCATTTCTAATATAATTGCGACTGGTACAGAGAGTAGACCACCAATAATACACTTTAGTAATAAGAGTGGTGGTTCTTTTTCTTTACTATCATTGCGATAGATATAAATCATGAAGAAGATTGCAGGGAAAACTGCAATCGTAACATAGAACAGTGTTTGTTCTAAGGATAATTGTCCATATTGATTTAGCATTCGTTAGCACACACCTTTCTGATCAGTTTTTCCATGAACTAAATCATAGATCTGATTTTTTGGGATACCTGTCTGTTTGGCAACTTCTTTGATTGCGGCGCTTGTGGACATTCCACTCTCAATAGAAGTATTCACCATGTTTAGGATTTGCCCCATATCGATATCTTTTTCATAGTCATCTTGATTGCCTTCGATTACAACGACCATTTCACCTTTTAGCTCTGAAGCAATTGGTAATATCTCGGAAATTGTACCACGGACGAACTCCTCATGTACTTTTGTTAATTCACGACCGATACAGATATGTCGATCACCTAGCACATCTAAGCAGCTTTGTAGCATCTTCTCAATGCGATGAGGAGCTTCATACATAATGAGTGTCATCGGATATGACTGGTACAGACGTAGTTTCTTAACACAATCATGTGTGGAAGGTGGTAAGAAACCAATGAAGATAAATGGTTGTGCAATAAGACCTGATGCAACTAGTGCGTTCAAGAAAGCACTACAGCCTGAGATTGGCACAACGTTATATCCAAGGGCTGTTACTTCACTGACAACTCTTTGGCCTGGATCGTTGATGAGTGGATATCCAGCATCGGAAATCAAGGCAATATTATTTCCTTGAGAGAGTAAGTTAATAATGCCTTTTGTGCTGGAGGCTTCATTAAAGTTTTGGTAAGCAATCAAACGCTTTGAAATATCAAAATGCTTTAGTAACTGCCCACTATTACGTGTGTCTTCACACGCAATCACATCGACGCTATTTAAGACATCGATAGCACGTGGAGTCATCTCATTGAGATTTCCAATTGGAGTAGGCACTAAATATAGCGTTGGTTTTTCATTTTCAAAGGATTTCTGGCGGTTCATGCGTTATCGCCCTCATCTTTTTTCTTGCGTCCAAATGTACGTACAGTGACCTTCTTATGTTCAGCAGTATTCTTTCCTGCGTTTTGACGTGGTTGATTCTGCTTGTTGGAATGATTTCTGTTGGTTTTTTTATTATTTGAACGGTTATTTTGTGGCTTGGATGACTCTACCTTAACGGTCGGTAAGTCTGTTGAAACGTGTACTGCCTTATCTTTATTCACCGGTGTAGCTACACCTTCATGAACCATCGTACGGTGTACTGGTTTATCACTCTTTTGGTTATTCTGTTGAATAAATCCTTTACGTGGGATTGCTTTCTCACGTAAATTTTCCAAGGAAATAAAGAGTACTTGTTCACGGTTTTCTAGCTTGGCTTCCTGTTTCATGACATTCATGCTTGTTAGGCGGTATACCATGCCATCATATTCAACTTGCGATCCCATCTTAGGAAGTCCTGCAGTGAGTTCCTTATAGTCGCTTTCTTCATACTTCAAGCAACACATTAACTTACCGCACATACCAGAGAGCTTCTCTACGTTAAGGGCAAGCTGCTGTGTCTTAGCCATATTAATAGAAATAACATCAAAGTGATTCTTGTATCGGCTGCAACATGTTTCCATACCGCACATACCGATACCACCGACCATCTTTGCCTTATCACGTTCACCAATCTGACGTAACTCAATACGGCAGTGTAGACGTGTTCCTAACACCTTTAAAAGCTCACGGAAATCGACACGCTGATCAGCGAGATATACAAATAGAACCTTTGAGCGATCAAGTGTATACTGTGCACTCATCAAATTCATATCTAAATTCAAATGTAGAATTTCTTCGTTACAGATACGATACGCTTCACTTTCCGCAATGGTATTTTCAGCGTACATCTTCTGGTCTTTTTCTGTAGCGATACGAATAATCGGTTTTGTTGGCATATGCAGATTGTATTTATCAATTGATAGTGCATCCGCATCTACCTCACCCATTTCAATTCCTTGTGCTGTTTCTACAACAACCCAGCTTCCTTTTTTAATATCTGCGTTATCGCAGCCAAAAGAATACGGTTTTGCTGCATTCTTAAATCGCACAGCGACGGAATAGGCATATTTCACTGCCGGTTGTTCCTGCTCTTGGTGCATAGGACAACCGCATAAACCATTTTCACATTCCATGTTCATGGTTGAATTCCTCCAATCTATAGAAGGTTTGATCCATTAATAGATTTAAATCAATAAATCGATTAATCTTATCTTTCTGTTCTTGTAAGATAATGATCAATTCTCCATATTCTTTCTGTTTGTATATTTCTTGTTGTAGTAGTTTTTTGTACCAATGTGGCCCTTCAATATGCTTGCATACAACATCGTGAGCAAATAATGACATGAAATCGAAGAAACTATTAAGTAATAAAATATTTTCTTTCTTTGCTTTTGCACTGTCTTTTTCGCTTGAACGATAGGAGATATCATAATCTACCAACAGTTCTTCGCGACTTCCTTCAAGATTAAAGTACTGTTTGAACATCATCTTGCAGGTTTCAAAGATAGAACTGTCCGCAAATTCCTTCATTTGGTTGATATCTTTTACAAGATGAGAGATGAAGTAAGCATCTACGTCTTGTACACCGGCTTCTTTCGCTTTGGAAAGTAGATAGTCTTCTGATAATGGAGAGAAGGGAATTAACGTACAGCGTGAAACAATGGTTGGTAAGATACGATCGATGTTATCAGTTGTAAGAATAGCGACAACACCAGATGCTGGTTCTTCCAAAAACTTCAACATACTGTTCTGTGCAGAGATACTTGCGTTCTCCACGTTTTCTAGAATGTATACACGAGAGCCATTTCCGTCTTCGAGTGCGGTCTTTGAGAATTTCTCTTGAATCGCATCTACATCATCTTTGGAGATTGCACTCTTGGAACCATCTAGTAGAACCATGTCCGCATACAAGCCTTCTTCTACGCGCCGACATGTATTACATTCTTCACAAGCGATGCCATGGTGTTGCTCGCAAAAGATACTCTTTGCGAATAAAAGAGCAGCTTCATGTTTAAGGGTTCCATAGGGGCCGGATAAAAGATAAGCATTCGCAACTCTATGATTCATGCATGCATTTTCTAAGGCATGATAAAACAGAGATTGTTGTTGCTGTAGCTCATCCTTGCGCATCTAATAATCCTTTCACGATTTCATAGGACTTTTGAATCACAGTATCGACATCGGCAGTCGCATCCACGATAATCATACGGTCAGCATATTTCTCAATAACCTTCTGATAGCCTTCATGAACACGCTGGTGAAATTCGACACTTTCTTGGTCAAGTCTATCTAATACTTCTCTTCCTCTATGAATGCGCTTTAAACCTGTTTCTGCATCAATCTGTAGGAAGATTGTCTTATCAGGCATATGGTTTTCAATCGCAAATTGGTTGATTTCATAAACTTCATCCATACCAATCTCACGACCACAGCCTTGATATGCTAGGGAACTATCCACAAAGCGGTCGCTGATGACATGTACACCTTGTTCAAGTACAGGTAAAACCTTATCTATAAGGTGTTGTCTTCTGCTTGCGGCATAGAGTAGTGCTTCTGTTCTAGCATCCATCTCAGTGTTCTTAGGGTCTAAAATCACGTGACGAATCTGTTCGGCAATATTGGAACCACCTGGTTCTCTTGTATAACGTACCTGATAGCCATCTGCTTCTAGCATGTTTGTGACAGCAGTACTTACGGTTGTTTTACCGCTTCCATCAGGTCCTTCAAATGTAATAAATAATCCAGTTTTCATAGCCTTTATTATACCATTCTTCTACTGCCCTGCATATATGCTCAACTGGAACAGATAAATGAAAAGTCGCCAATAAAGCGACCATTTGTTACTTTCGACGTAGTTTGAGTGCGATTTCTGTTCCGTTTTTTGAGCTTTGTACGACATATACATCGCCACCATGTTGGTGGGCAATTTCTTTTACAAGAGCGAGTCCAAGCCCTGCACCACCCATATCACGGCTGCGTGATTTATCAATTCTAAAGAATGGTTCAAAGATGTGTTGCCAATCTTCTTGTTGGATACCGGGTCCATTATCACTGACGATAACACTGGCAAATTCACTATCTTCCTTGATGGATACAGTTACGTTACCGCCTATATGGTTATACTTGATGGAGTTTTCTACAAGGTTATAGATAGCACGATAGATGAGGGTATCATTACCGATGATTTCAGCAGTTCCTGGGGTTTGGATGATGGTAATTTCTTTTTTATCAGCGACTGCTGTTAAATCACAAATCACTTCTTCTGTCATATCTGCTAATGAGATATGGTCTTGTTTTTGGGCAGATTGTAGATCTGTCATCTCAAGAAGAATTTCAATGACATGAGATAGACGTGATGTCTGCATACGAATCATATGGACGGTTTCTTGATATTCCGCAGCGCTAGGGTTATTGTTTTTCTCAAATACTTCTAGTTTTGTGCGCATTACCGCAAGAGGTGTACGTAATTCATGTGCAGCATTTGCGGAGAATTGTCGTTGTGCTGCGAAGGTATTACTGAGACGTTCTAACATCTCGTTGAATGCATTTGTCAGTTGTTCGATTTCAATAGAACTTTGATCACTTACAACAAGGTGTTTTAAGTTTTTCGCTTGGATATCTTCAATCTGTTCACCGAGATTTTGTAGTGGTTTTAATGCATAGCCAATGAAGAAGTACATCATAGAGCTACTTGCGACAGTGATAATAATTGTAATGAGTAAACTGCTTTTCCAGAAGTCCGCTTGAATTCCTTTTGCCATATCAGAGATGACATCTTTAGTAGAAATCTGTAATTGAACAACTTCTCCTGTATTATCTGTTGCAGGGTTAGCTGGCAAAATCGCAACGGCAGAATCTTCGATTTTACTCATAGAGGCAATCGCAGATTTACTAATTGCATAGCTAATCGCAAGACAGGATAAGATAACGATGATTGCGGTAATGACAGTTAGTTTCCATTGTAGAGAATGACGTTTACTCATCCTGTTGTCCTCCAATCACATAACCTTGTCCAATGCGATTTGCGATTGGATCATAACCAAGTGCTGCACGTAACTTCTTACGTAAAGCAGAAATATGTACACGGATTGAGTTACTAAAGCTATCGACACTACTATCCCACACGTGTTGGATGAGTTCTTCTTGTGGAACTGGACGTTCTTGATGTAATAACAAGTATTCCAATAGACCCAACTCCTTACGTGTTAATGGGAGTTTTTCACCTCTAGCCATGGCAGTGCGACTCTTGGTATCTAAAGAAAGTTCTCCACAAGAAAGAATGACATTATTTTGTACGGTACGACGTCTTGTTAAACTACGAACGCGCGCTTCTAATTCTTCAAAGTGGAATGGCTTGCATAGGTAGTCATTCGCACCGCTATCGAGACCATCAATTTTATCCTGCAAATGTCCACGTGCAGATAAAATTAGTACCGCTGTTTCTGAGTCTTCTTTGCGAATGTTACGTAGTACTTCCATACCATCCATAACAGGTAAGTTTAAATCTAGGATGATTAAATCATAGCTTTCATCCATGGCCATATTCCAAGCGGTGCCACCATCGTAACATATATCTACTTCATATCCATCAAGACGTAGGCCCTTTGCGATTGTTTCGCAAAGAGTGATTTCGTCTTCTACCACTAATAATCTCATATGCAATAATGTTCCTTTCGAAATGCTATTAAACTGTCAGAAGTTGAGCATATCCGCACTCAGTATAGCATATTCATGTTGAAATATTTCAAGTGACTCGCGAACCATATATATGTATTTATGCACGCATGAATGTGAATTAAATTAGAAAAATAAGTTGTTAAATTTCTTAACACAAATTTTATATCAGCTTTGTTATATTTTTCACGTCAGATAGAAATTGAGTGTAAAGGAGGACGATTCAATGAGTCTTATTGGCAAATATCCAACGCAATTTAGAATAGCCGCACAAGCATTCCTGGTTGTATTAGCAGTTGTATTTATCTGCGTTGGTGCTTCTCGAGGAGAAGTTGAGAGTGTATTCGGTAAAGCAATTCGTCTTTGCTTAGAGTGTGTAGGAATTGGATAGTATGACATCACCTAAATCAAAATCTTTTCTAAAATTCCTGAAGAGACGTAATACAATTCAAATGTTTGCCACATTCTTGACAAACATGCATATACCTAATTTTCTAAAAGGTGTTCTCTACAATGGAAAAATTAAACAGGTATGTGTACCGGGATTGAATTGTTATTCATGCCCAGCCGCTACAGGAGCTTGCCCAGTGGGTTCCTTCCAAGCAGTTGTGGGTTCATCAAAATATAACTTCTCATATTACATCAGTGGAATTCTAATCTTCTTCGGTGTAATGGTCGGAAGATTGATTTGTGGCTTTATGTGTCCGTTTGGCTGGTATCAAGACTTACTACACAAGATCCCGACAAAGAAATTCAGTACAAAGAAATTAAGATTCTTAACATATTTGAAGTTTATTATCCTAGTTGTTGCGGTAATTACGTTACCAATTATTATGACAAATAAAGCAGGTATTGCATTACCTTACTTCTGTAAATATATTTGTCCACAAGGTATCTTAGAAGGTGGAATTCCACTCTCTATCGTAGATAAAAACATTCGTGCAACACTAGGCACATTATTCAATTGGAAGTTTACAATTCTTGTTACAATTACAACATTGTCAATATTTGTATATCGCCCATTCTGTAAATGGATCTGCCCGCTAGGTGCATTCTATGCGTTATTTAATAAGATCGCAATCTTCAACTATCATGTTGATAAGAACAAGTGTGTATCCTGTGGTAAATGCGCAAGAATTTGTAAGATGAATGTTGATATCACAAAGAATACCGGTGATTTGGAATGTATCCGATGTGGAGAGTGTATTACAGCATGTCCAACGCAAGCAATTAGCACTTATATTGGCGTAAAGAAAAAGAGCGAAGCTAAGAATTCAAAAGTAACAAACAAGAAATTACAAAATGTATAAAATGAAAAGAGGAAAATGAAAATGAACGTATTAAAGAGATTTACCCTACTTACTGTATCTGCAGTTATGGCAGTTACACTTGCAGCATGCAACAACAAGAAAGAAGAAAAACAAACATCAAACACTACAACTACAACAGAAACTGCAAAATCAGAAGCATTCCCTAAGTTTAAAGGCAAAGACTTTGATGGTAAGGATGTAGATGAGTCTTTATTCAGTAAGAATGATGTAACACTTGTTAACTTCTGGTTCAATGGATGTGCAGCATGCGTAAACGAAATGCCAGCACTTGAAAAGTTTAACAAGAAGTTAAAGGAGCATGGTGCTGAACTCATTGGTGCAAACGTTGAAGCATCAGACGAAGCAACACTTAAGGATGCAAAAGATATTCTTGCTAAGCAAGGTGCTACATATAGAAATATTGTTATCAACAGTGGAGATGAGGCAAAGGCTTACTTAGCTAAGATCTTCAGTTTCCCAACAACAGTAATGGTTGATAAGAAGGGCAATATTATCGGTGATCCAATCGTAGGTAATCTTGAAGATGAAAAGAAGCAAGAAGAAATTATCAAGATGATTGAACAAGTGAAGGCTGGAAATAGTGTTTCATCAACTGTTACACAGGGACAAGTAAAAGAAGGACAAGCAACTGGTAGCAATGATGAATTAGCAGCTCTTACAGCAAAAGAAAATGAAGTATTTGCTGCACACCAAGATCTATGGAATAAGGTGTTTGCAACAATGAATAAAGACCAGATTGAACAGACTCAAAATATGCCATATGATCAAGTATTAAAGGCACAGGTTGAAGCAAATAAGTCTCAATTCTCCGCTGAAGAATTAAAAACACTTGAAGAAGATATTGCAAAGATTGCTGAAATCGAAAAAGATCTCGCAGAAGCAAGCGCTAAAGCTAGCAAAGAAAAATAAAAATTATTGTGGTTTCCCCATCTTTCCCTGGGCATATGTCCCAGGGTTTTATTATGGGGGGTAGTGCTATAATGTAATTACAGATAAAATCATAGGACTTTACGGATTTGTCAGTAAATGAAGAATCATTTGGAGGTGACTATGAAAAAGACGATTCCGATAATACTAATTGCATCATTTTCATGTTCGCTAGCAGGTTGTTCTACTCGAAGACAAGTAAGCCAAGAAGTAACTTCGAGTAATGAAGTAACACAAGTTGAAGAAGAATCTGGGTATGCATACAAATTATCAGAACTACATGAAATTAATCAGAATGATTTAGTATCTTCTGATACATCACAGTTTTATGATATGGAATGCAATCCGATTAATCCGGGTGAGTTATCATTAAAATGTTATGAAAATTACTTGATTGATGATCAACAAATTTCTCTTAGCGAAGTAATACTATCACCAATCCATATTACGGCATCTTTTAGAGTAAAGACGGGTGAAGTGATTACAATATTTGGTACAGACTATACGACAAATCTTGAAAATGATAACGTTCAAATGCAGTCGTTATTGCAGAAGATAATTGGCTTCAACACTAAACTACAAATCTCTCTCGATTTAGAAAGAGTGCAGTATGTACCGGCTAGTGATCGAATAATTACTTACTACTTTTATCCAATCTGTTATAAGGTCGAAACATTTTATAATAAGTACGAAAACCCATCAGATACCTTCTATACATTAAAAGGTGGACATCAAGCGAATGGATTATTCTGTGATGGAATATATGAGGTGCGTACAGTAGAAGATGTTCAATAGCGCTGAAAGAGTGGATAATTATGGCTCTTTTATTTACATTTAAACCATTAATTCTATTGGTACCCATCAAGACAAAATTGAATTAGAATATTTGTCTATTTTAGAAATAGGAGTATTCAAAATGAAAATAAAGGCAAAAGAGAGCACTAAATTATGTAAGTACTCTCTTTTCTATTTTCAGACTATTTCAGACGCACGGCGGAGGGTAGGGATCCCTACCACTGTTTTTTGTATTCTTGGCAAATTGGGTTTTAAGCTTTAGTTATTGGAATCCATAACTCCATTTTGTAATCAGGACTATGCATATCACCTTCATAGTAATATTCAAAGTCAGGCTTTCCTGAGTGAACATAGCCATGCTCAGGAAAGAATACTTCCATTGCATATTTCCATCCGGTATGAATGCAATCTGGAACACTTCCTGTTAACTCTACAACGGCATACTCTGCTTCATCAACTTCTAAAACATCTAAGCCCATGCTTCTTGCTTTGTCTACATCATTAACAATATAGCCTGCCATATAGTTTATTGTGCTTGGGTTTTCCACATCATGGCAAACGCCAACACTTTGACCGTTTCCCAAACTTGCAAGTTCATCGTGGCTATATTTTTCATACAGCTTATCCCAGACACTTGGACATAATGATGAATTGATGCTTTGTTCATTTACCCCTGCGACTGCAAAGGCTTGTTTCTTTTGAATTGTAATATTCATGCTTCTTCCTCCTCTTACACTGAGTGCTAATTGCACCCGTGAAACTAATTTGAATGGTTTCCCATTTCTCACCTCCGAAGGAGTAAATCCATGAAAATTTTTAAATGCTGTTCCAAATGAATCTGATGACTCATATCCGAATTTAAATGCAACATCAATAATCTTTTCGTCCGTATCTCTTAATATCATGGCTGCTTCCGTCAATCTTCTGCTTCTCAAATAGTCTGAGAGTGTTGTTTCGGTTAGAATAGAAAACAAGCGGCTGAACATCGAATAAGAGTATCCGGATAACTGAGTTACTTTCTTTTCGTTAATTTCATCATCAAGAACTGTTTCAAGATAATCAATCGTATTGTTAAACGACTTGATAATATTCATTTTGATTCCCCCTTTCGTTCGGCATATTTTAGTATAGAGAAAGACTTCTTTTCTTACCCTACAGTATTCGTACGAATTTTATAGGTTTCATTTCATAGAAATTTATAGCTTGCTAAGTTCGACAAACTGAAGCTTGTTTGCCTCATTTAGCTTTCTTAGGTTTCTTTTTGTGCAATTCCATATACATACCTTCCAGTAGTTCTGCAATCAAATCCGTATCCTCAAATCTGTCGAATACATGCATCAATGTCTTTGAACCTTCATAGGGATAACGCAATTTTGAGTCTGCAAGAAGTTTATCAGCTGTCGGTGTTCTCTTCAGAAACAGTTCATTATCACAAATATCACCTGCTGCAGAAAAAACCTCACGAACAAATTCATTCACTATGATTCCTCCATCGGTTCGGTCACTTTTTTATACACATGCATTTTCTTTGCGTATATCGAAAGATTCTGTAGGTTTTTTCTTGGTGTGCCAGACATGGCATATATCTTGGAGGCTGAAAGGTACCTCTAACCAAGGAATGTAGTCCCTAAGGTTTAGACGAATTCAAGGTGTCCATCGTGAGGTGGAATCGGAAGAAAGAACTAGGTAAACTGTTGACCCGAGGGTCACGAATCTCAATTGAGGCAGGTAGATGGTAGGAAAGATGTATGTCTTACTCTGGGAGGTCTTATCAGTGCCGAAAAGTGCATAGTTATTAAGTTGATTGTTTAACCATAATTATAGTTTAAATAAGATTCCAATAATTGCGGCTGCGATAATAAATAGTATTGGATGTGTCTTTGGTTTAAAGTGATAAACAATTAACATGCATGCAAATATGATAATAGGCTTCCATCTAAATAAACTTAAAAGTGATTTGGTTGTTTTGAATGTAGTGATATCGAGTAATGCCAGTAAATAGATACCTATCACTGCAGATGTGATTAAACCAACAACCGCAGGTCTTAGACCCATAAATGCATTTTGGACAATCACAGAGTCTTCAAACTTTTGAAGTGCTGTTGCGATCAGAATAATTGATAGAAATGCTGGTGCTGTAACGGAGAGTGTTGCGGCAATACCACCGAAGAAACCGTATATATGATTTCCTACATAGGTTGCCATGTTTACACCCATTGGACCAGGTGTGGATTCACTGATAGCTACCATAGTTGTTAAGTCTGTAAGGCTAAACCAACCATACTTTAGCGACATCTCTTGTAGGAAGGGTATTGTGGCTAGACCTCCACCGATAGAGAATAAACCTGTTTTAAAGAACTCCCAGCATAACAATAAAAAATTTGCCATGATGATTACCTCACTGGTATCTTATCACGACAAATTTTGTTGTAAATCAATTATTCTGCAGAATCTTCTTCGCGAGTTTTGACGCCCCAGATAAAGTAAATCATATGAAATAACCATACGACTCCAAGAATTGCACATGGAATATATAGAGATTTGCGTATCATCATCACAAAGCCAAATAACATAAATGCACTAACGGTACACATTACACGAATTTTTGCGGCTTTTGTCATGCCTTTGCCATTGAGATGACTCTCTAGGTTGTTTTTATATATTTTTGTATTGATAAACCAGTTGTGTAGTCTTTCAGAACTCTTACTATAGCTAAACGCTGCGAGTAGTAGGAATGGAAAGGATGGTAATAGCGGGATGAATGCTCCAACTGCACCAACCCCAAGGCTAACGCAACCTAGCACAATCCAAAATATCTTTTTTGAATTCATTTCTGTTTCTCCAGTTTTCTTTTTTCTTTGATGCTTTCAATCAGATGACGAATTGTTGCGAGTGGATAATATAACAACATTCTAGGACCGCTGAAGCGCATCACAGTTTTAATTCGTTCTCTCATTTCTGGTTTATAGCAGTGTACACGGCAGTTTGCACAAAATGTTTTTGTTTCCATAAACGGGCAATGACTACTACGCATGGTTGCGTAATCAAGTAACTCTTGACATTCGGGGCAAAGGCCATCTTTTGTATCGTGTTTCTTTCTGCAATAGACTTCAATCATCTTTGTGACGATTGAGATTTCGCGTTGACGTTTTTCTTCAATTTTGTTCATGCATGACACCTTCTGATGCACGATAGATGCGGTCAGCGATTGCCATTGTAGATTCACGATGGGATACCAAAATAATGCATTTATCGTGTTTTTGTTCTTTCAAGGATTTGAGAATAATACCTTCGTTGATACTATCTACGTTACTTGTAGGTTCATCTAATAGGATTAGCTTACTACCACGAAGGAATGCACGCGCTAAACCAATACGTTGTTTTTCACCTGCAGAAAGATTATCTCCAAGTGTTCCAACTTTACTTTGATAGCCATTTGGTAGTGTCATGATGAAATCATGAACAGATGCGTTGCGGCATGCATTCTCGATTTCATCGATTGTAGCTTCCGGTTTTGCGATACGAAGATTTTCTTCAACAGTATCATCAAAGAGATACGTTGTTTGACTAACCATTGTAGCGTTAGACAATAAACTTTCTGTATTGATTTGATTGATATCAATGCCGTTGTAAAAAATATCACCTGCTTCTTTTTGCCAGAAGCGGAGTAATAGTTTTAGGAATGTAGATTTACCACAGCCTGATTCACCAACAATGCCAACGATTTCTCCGATATTTGCATGCATGGATATATCTTTTAGTACTTGTGCTTTTCCATCGTAAGAGAAGGATAAGTTATTTACTTCTAAGTTTTCGAATGTAAAGTCTTTACCACCTACAATTGGAGTAACTGCTGGCTTTTCAGATAATAGATTCAGTACACGGTCACCAGACGCAAATGTCTGTGTTAAGTTTCCAGGCAGTGCAGAGATAGCGATGACGGGACCGAAAGATCCAAATACTGCTGTTACACCAATTAACATCCTACCGATTGTTAGACTGTTATTTGCGACTAGGATAATACCTACGATTAATGTGAGGATGATAAAGATAGAGACACTCAGTTCAGTTTCAGCAGTAGCTCTCGCTGTATCATGCTTCATCTTCTTCGTTTCAAGAAGAAGGGAATCAGAACGCTTATTTACTTCATCTTTACGCTGATCTTGTGCGTGCATGAGCACGATATCCTTAATACCCTTGATACTATCTAAGAAGTAAGCGTTAAAGGATGAAAATTCTGCACGGTAACGTACACCAGATGTCTTTAATCGACTAGAGGAAATCATTGGGACAATAATACCAATTATTAGATAGCCAAGTAATGCGATGAGCGCAAGATACCAGTTTACGGTAAATCCAACAAATAAAGTAACGCAGGAAGATACGATCACCGCAATACAGATTGGAGAAATTGTATGTGCGTAGAATACTTCTAATGTTTCAATATCGGCTGTAATCATGGAGATAATTGCACCTTTTTGTTTGCTTTCAAGTTTTGCTGGGCAAAGAATACGCAGTGCGCGGAAAATCTTGTCGCGTAATACTGCTAGTAACTTGAATGCAATGTAGTGGTTGCTGTATTGTTCTAGGTAACGTAAGAAACCACGTAATACACCAAAGCCAATTGTTAAGGCGATGATTGCTCCATAAGATAGAGGAACTGCTTCACCGAGTGATTTTGCAATACCAACTGCACCCATGAGAGTAACACCCATCGCAACGATAAAGCCTACGGAACCGTTAATAACGGCAAGAATCATAATATATGCAAGCGAACCTAGTAGGGTAATCAAACTTGCCATAATTTTAATGCCACTACGGCGGATGTATTTTTCATTTGTCATGCGATTACCTCCGTATAGCCTTCTTCTAAATTCTTTTGTGTTGTATATAGCTTTGCATAACCTTCATGCATGTTCATTAGTTCTGCGTGAGTACCGTGTTCTTTAACCTCTCCATCTTCGATGTAGTAAATAGTATCAGCGGCGATGACATTTGCTAGACGGTGAGAAATAACAATAACGGCCTTCTCTTTTGATAATTCCTTAATGTTATTCATGATGATAGCTTCACTTTCAATATCAATATTACTTGTGGCTTCATCGAAGATGTAGATATCTTTGTTTGCGACTAGGCTGATTGCAAGTGCTAGTCGTTGTTTTTGACCACCAGAGATGTTTGCGGCGTCTTCTGTAATGATTTTATCTAATCCACCGTTTCCAATGATGAAATCATAGAGGTTTACTTTCTTAAGCGCATTATAGATTTCTTCATCTGTAACATCAGCTTTAGCAAGCATAAAGTTTTGACGAATTGTTTCGTTAAAGATATAGGTGTTATAACTTACAACTGAAATATGAGAGTAATAGGCTTCTCTATTTAATGTCTCTAGTGGTTTATTGCCAGCAAGGATAGAACCTTGTTGAGGATGATATGCACCTAATAGTAGGTTAACGACTGTAGATTTACCGGAACCGGATTCACCAACGATTGCATGCATGCCAGTTGAACCAAAGCTCATGGATACATGTTTTAATACATCACGTGTTCCATCGTAAGAGAAGGTAACATCCTTCATTGCAATTTTCGTACTATCTACTGTTTCATTACCCCATACTGGATCTGGTTGAGCAAGCAATGAAAGAATCTTGTTCCCTGCACTTGCACCATTCATCGCAATATGGAATGCAGAACCAAACGCACGTAGCGGCAAGAAGAAGTCTACTGCAACGAGTATTAAGAATAGCGCTGCGTAAGCAGATAGGGCTCCATTTACGACTGCGTGTATCGTTAATGCAATACCAAGGCCTGCACCACCATAGGCAACCATGTCCATGATTGTTGTACTAGCTAACTGCATTACTAATACTTTCATCGTAATCTTACGGAACTCTTCGCTTGTCTCATTCATTTTAATGTTTTGTGCAGCATCAGCTTGGAAGATCTTTAATTCTTTTAAACCTTGTACACTATCTAAGAAACTATCTCCCATGGATGTATATTTACCCCAGTACTTCGCAAAGATTTTCTTTGCGTAACGGGATACTGCAATAATGGACATAGGAATTAGCGGTACGCATGCAAGTAATACAAGTGCGACTGCCCAATTGATACGTACAGTGACTACAAACAAAATGATTGGTGCGATCATCGCATAAAAGAACTGTGGAATGTATGCGGAATAATATAGGTCTAACTGTTCAACACCCTCCATGGATAGCTGAGTTAAACCTGCCATACTCATGTTGTCAGTTGTACGAACGCCTAGCTTGATAATCTTGTCATAGATGCGTTGACGCAAGTTCTTCTTCACATTTCTTCCTAATGTATCCTTCAAGTCACCGATACTACGAGAAGTTATATAACGTATTGCCATTGCGATGATTACAATCACCGTTGGTAGGATAAATCCTTGTGCATTACTACCAGAGGATGCATATTCTGCTGCATATTGAATGGCATAGCAGATGGAAGCGGTGATTGCAAGATTAGCGAATAAACCCACAATCATAAGACCAACTGTATAGAATATATATTTTTTATTCCCCCCTAAAAGGGCTAAAAGTTTCTTATCTATCATTACTAGAATTCCTTTCGCACAGACTATTTTACACGATAAGTTAGCTATATATAACTAAAATACTATAAAAAACAACAATCTTTGAGATTGCTGTGAAAAGGCACAGATTATTTGAGGTGAATTTTATTTTTGTATGTATAGAATACGTAGCCAAACACTGCGGCTAGTATTACCAATAGTACAGTTGGGATGTTTGTAAAGTATGCTAGCAAGAATGCAACAAGACAGATGAGTAAATTAGGAATATCCACAATACTTGTTTTAAATAGGTTTTTGACTGCACCAAACATCAACACACATACAGCAATCTGAATTCCAGCGAGTGCGTGTTTTACAACTTCTAATGAAGAGAAGTTAGATAAGAAAGCCGCGATGATACTAATGATAATAATAGACGGTGTAATAACCCCCAGTGTAGAAATAAGTGCCCCAAAGAAACCACCAATCTTTCCACCGATGAATGTCGATAAGTTGACAGCGATTGCGCCTGGTGTACATTGGCTAATTGCATAGTAATTTAGGATATCTTCCGCCGTTACCCAACGGTGTTTATCAACAATTTCTTTTTGAATCATCGGAATCATTGCGTATCCACCACCGAAGGTAAATAGACCAATTTTGAACCATGAAATATATAGTTTTACAAATTTATTCATATTACCTCGTATTCTCGTTTTCAACACTAGCATTTTTCTGGTGATTCGTAAATGAAATGAAGTATGTAGAATGCGATTGAAGAGATATAAAAAATCGTGTAATATGCTATAATTCACTAGTGAGAGGTTATAAAAATGAGAAACAGAAAGAACTCTGATTTTGGTTGGATATTCTTCTTAATATTTTTTCTTGGCGGAGGAACATTTATACCTATGTTAATTATTGTTGGTATCGTATTTGCGATTGTAATGGCAGCGGTAAATGCCTCGAAGAGAAACGAGCAAAGATCAAACCCATATGCTAGCTATTCGTCATCTACATACTATGCTAGAAATCGTGCATCAAACATTTCTGCATCACAGATGGCAAAGAATAACATCTTCTTACGTAAGTGGTTTAGAACACATACTGCGTTAAACGTTAGTACAGGAATTGAACTACGTGTACGTAACGGTGAATATAAGTCACTATCTAATTTAGATGTATATCGTAATGGTATCTTGGTAAGTGGACTAAATGTATTTGGTGCTAACTATCCTGAATCTTATGAACAGATTTTAAGAGAAGTTTCTAAGCAGGCAGATGACTATCAGAATACAGATGTTATCGATGTACAAGCTACACCAACAAATATGAGGAAGGAAGAGGTTAAGGCTGAAGAACCATCCTCCAGTGCACAGACCTATATTGACCAGATTAATGCATTAAACGATACAATCCCAGATGAAGAAATTTCAAATGGATTATTTGAAACATGTGCACTTCTAAAACAGGCACAGAAGTTAGAAACAACCTTCCCTGCATCCAAAGGAAAGCTTAAGAAGTTGTATGAATACTATTTGCCAATCCTTGTTCGTATTCTAAAACAATATGATGCTCTTCAGACTGCACAGACAGACCCTAACTACGAAGAAACAAAAGAGAAGCTAGGCAAGACGGTCGTATTAATCAATGATGCGATGAAGAATATGATTGCAAGTTACACAGACCAAGACTTTATTAATCTATCTGCTGATATGGCTACTTTAAATGCTGTATTAAAGAAGGATGGTTTAACAAGCGATGGCATGTTTGAAGTTGGACATAAAGGAGGCGAGTAATGTCGAAAGATCGTAGAACAGAGGAAAAAGAAAGACTTTGGAATGAGGTCTTAGGCAAAAAGCGTGCTTATGAATCCACAGATGCGTCTGAACAAATTACATTAAGTATTGATAGTAATGAACAGAACCAGAATTTAAATATTCTAAAACAGCCAGATCGAGCAATGCAGGAATTGAATGCAATTTTGCGTAAACAACAAAAAGATTTAGAGGATATGCATGCGGCGTTGCAGAAGAAGGATGAACCTTTAGATATCTCCGCAATGAGTATGGATGTATTAGAGCGTGATTTAAAGCGCGACTATGGTTTAAGCGAAGTTGAACAAAAACCTACAGAGAAGAAGGAATTTAATTCACAGAAACTGTTCGATGATATCTACAATGTCATCATTTCAAGGGTGATGGGTCAAAAAGACGCAATCCATCAGATGGTAAATGCGTTTAGAAGACCATACTTAATGGGGGAAGAAGCAGGAAAAGCGAAGAATGTCATTCTTGTCTCTGGCCCTGTGGGTTCTGGTAGACACGAAGCAGTTACGCAGATGGCACGTTCTTTATATGAACGTCAAGTATTTATCAGTGATGAAGTATATACGATTGATATGAGTCGTTATACATCATCAGGACAGGAACAGATTTTCTTACAGGACTTATATGAGGCAATCTCTGGTAATGGTTCTGTTATCTGCTTTGAGAACTTTGAAAATGGTTTCCCAGCATTCTTACGTATGATTAGTTCGCTGGTTACGACAGGTAGCTGTGTATTAAACAAGCGCTATGTTTTAAATAAGGGTGTACTAGTAGAAAATCAAACCGGCCTTGTGAAGGATAGCGTTGATACTTTAAGCGTTGGTGGTAAATATCTTGTATTTATGACAACTGGTAGTGTATCGAAGGTCCAAGATGCCTTTGGTGCAGACTTTATGTACCATGTGTTGGATACTGTTACATTAAAGAAGTTAGATGATGAAAGTATTCGTTCGATTATTCAGGTTCAAGCAGCGAACTTAATCAAGAAAGCAGAAGAAAACTTAAAGATTAAATTAGTAGTTGAAGATTCTGTTCAGGAATGGGTAATTCAACACTTTAATAAGGATTTAGGTGCTGCTTCTATTAGTTCTAACTTCTATGATTTCTATGTATCTCTAGGACAGGCGGTATTAGATCATTCCCTGGGAAATATGGAAGAAATCAAGATGACAGTGAAGAGTGATATTCCTGTTATCACAATCAAGGAAGAAGATATTCAGATGAGTCGCTCACGGAATAGCAGTGAGGAACTAGAAGAAGTAAATCGTGAATTAAGTGAGATTATTGGCCTTGATGAAGTGAAGGCTTATATCACTTCCTTACAATCCTTGGTTGCGATGCAACAAAAGCGTAGAGAGCAGGGTATGAAGACTGCGACACTTTCCAAACATATGATTTTTACAGGTAATCCTGGTACTGGTAAAACAACGATTGCGAGATTGATTTCTCGTTATATGAAGGCAATCGGTGCATTAACACAGGGACAGCTTGTGGAAGTATCTAGATCAGATTTGGTAGCGCAGTATGTTGGACAGACTGCTCCATTAACGATGTCAGTTATCAAGTCTGCGATTGGTGGTGTGCTTTTTATCGATGAAGCGTACTCTCTATATCGTGGAAAAGATGACGCGTTTGGATTGGAGTGTATCGATACACTTGTAAAGGCAATGGAAGATAACCGTGATAACTTAATCGTTATCCTAGCGGGATATAAGAAGGAAATGTCTGTATTCCTAGAGTCTAATTCTGGTTTAAAGTCACGTTTCCCAAATATCATCAACTTCAAGGACTACACAGGTGAAGAACTCTATCAGATTGCTTGTCTACAAGCAAAGGGTAAAGGCTATCATATCAATGAAGCTGTTGCGGATAAGTTGACAGCGTACTTCAATGAAGTACAAAGTATCAATCCAATGGAAGCTGGTAATGGTAGACTTGCACGTAATATGATTGAAGATGCAATCTTACGTCAATCCACAAGGTTAGTGTCAAATCCGGATAGTGATATGAGTGAACTTGTTGAAGCTGACTTTGATTTCACAATCAAGATTCAACCTCCAAAGACAAGTGATTCTCCTACACTAGAAGATTTATTAAAGATGTCACAGAAATAGTATTAAAAAGTGCTAGGCGGAAGTTTAGCACTTTTTTCTATATACATGCATGCACGTTTGTATGTATAAAATAGTTGAATATGCAAGTATTTTTTGAAAGTGGTTTATATACATTATGCATGCATGTTTTGATACAATAAACATTATGGTAATTTTGTGTGAAAATTGAGCATTTTATGCGCTAAATTTGACGTTTTAATTAATTTTCGTGTATGATTTTTATATGAAATATAGATTGCAAATGACGACAAAGAAATTTCTTGCGTTTGGTTTGACTGCTTGCATGGTAGGCGGTACGGCACTTAGTTATGTGCTCGCAAGAAGAGACTATATGAATAAGCAGATGTTATTATCACAGGCTAAGTTATATGATTCATTAAGACTTAACATGAGCGGTATTACGACAGCTGAGTATGGAAGTACATTTGATGTACACACACTCGTTGCGGAACATACTGGTGATTTAAAGATTGATGGACAGATTGATGCTAGTGCAATTGGATCATATCCAATCAAACTGATTTTATCTGGTAAGGAGTCTAAGTTCGGTTTAACAAATTCCAAGACATTTACAGCAAGTGTAAATGTTGTGGACACAAAACCAGCAGAGATTACTTTAGCTGCTAGCAGCGTTGATATTAAGGCTGGAAGCTCCTATGACCTTTTCTCAAATATTGTCTCAGTCATTGATCCGATTGATGGTAGCTTAACTGCTTCAACGGAAAACGGAAAGGGCAACTATACCGTTGCGGTCGATGGTGATATCTCAAAAGCAGGAACATATACAGCGACAGTAACTGCGACGGATAAGAACGGTAATGTTTCTACTGCCTCTTATACAATTAATGTCACAAGAGCGTATGTATCCTCTGGTCCAGTAGATACTTCTGGCAACTATCAGACAATCTACTCTTACTTAACAGGTACACTTGGATTGTCTAAGGCTGCAGCTTGTGGTGTTCTTGCGAACATGTGGCAAGAATCCAAGTTTAATCCAACTGCAGGCTCATCCTATTACGGTTTATGTCAATGGGGTGGCGGTAGATATACGAACTTAGTAAACTATTGTGCAAATAATGGACTCGACTACACAACAGTTGAAGGACAGCTAGCTTTCTTAACACATGAGTTAACAGGTGCGTATAACAGTACTTTTGTTGGATTACAGAATGTTGCGGATTCAGCAGAAGGTGCAGCTGAGGCAGCTACAATCTTCGTTACAAGATATGAAGGTGCTTCTCATACAGCTGGACGTGCTGAAAAGGCATATGCATATTATTTAGAAGGATAAATATATAAAATTATGAAAGAATGGGGTTTCCTCATTCTTTTCATAATGCAAAATGATATAATCTAAAGCGCAGAGGTGCTAGCAACATGAAGAAATTTTTATTAAAAATTATAACTGCGATGACAGTACTGACAAGTACGATTTCCACAGTTGTATACGCTGATGAAGAACAGACATCAAATGATAGTTCGACGGTACGTATTCTATTTACGCATGATTTACACGACCATATTGATTCTTATCGTGTAACGAATACAGAAACAAGAGAACCAGAAGTGATTGGTGGATATGCGCAATTAGCAGGAACCATTGCGGCAAATCGCAACGATCATACGGTACTAGTAGATGCTGGTGACTTTTCAATGGGAACTTTTTATAATGCATTATTTGAAAAGAGTGCACCTGATTTATCTTTATTAGGAATGATGGGCTATGATGCGACAACCCTTGGAAACCATGAGTTTGATTATGGTGTCACTTCTCTTACAAAGATGATTGAAAGTTCTATCAACACACCTCCAATCCTCTGCAGTAATCTTACATTTGGCGAGGATGAAGAATCACAGGCGCTGAAGAAAGCCTGGGAAGATCATGGTGGTGCAGAATATAAAATCATTGACCGTGGTGGGTATAAGATTGGCTTATTTGGGGTAATGGGTGAAGATAGTGTCTATTACACAGCCGCTGGAAATAATACATTCCCAGATCGTATTGAAGCAGCCAAGAAGACGGTACAGAAGCTAAAAGAAGAAGGTGCACAAGTGATTGTCTGCCTTTCTCATAGTGGCACAAATAAAGATCCTAGTAAGTCAGAGGATGAAATCCTTGCGGAGAAGGTAGATGGCATCGACGTTATTGTCAGTGGTCATACCCATACCGTGTTAACAGAACCGATCCATAAGAATAAAACGTGGATTGTATCTGCGGGATGCTTTGGCAAGTATCTTGGCTTGTTAGATATCAACGCTGAGACAAAAGAGAAGATCGATTATCAATTGATTCCAATTACGGCAGAAAGCCCAGTCGATCAAACGATCAACGCAAAGATTCAAGAATATAAAACAGATATAAATGAGAATTATCTCAAGCAATATGGATATACAATGGATCAATCAATTGGGTATACTAATTTCCCACTAACAGATGTATATGAAGACTACTCAGCCTTTACAGGAAACTCCATGGCAGACCTCATTACAGACGCCTATGTATATGCAAGCAAGTTAACTACAAAAGATACTTCATTTACGATAGGCTTAATCGCAAAAGGTATTATCCGTTCTGGACTTGTGAAGGGCGATATCACAGTTGGAGAAGTATATGATGCGGTAAATCTTGGCAAAGGAAATGATGGTTTACTTGGATATCCACTGATTCGTATATACATGAAGGGTTCTGATTTAATCAAAGTTGCAGAATTAGACCGCAGTGTGGGTAAGGACATGATGGTGGATGGACAGTTATTCTTTAGTGGTATGCAGTATCATTACTCCGATTACCGCTTTATCTTAAATCATGTAGTTGATGCGGAAATTCGAACGAATGCAGGTTTCTATATACCTGTAGAAAAAGATAAGCTATACCCTGTGGTAACGAACTTATATATCGCAAATATGTTGCCATCGGTAGTTAAGAAGACATTCAACCAGTTAGATATTCATACATACGATGCCTCAGGTCATGAGATTAAAGATTTCTCGGATATGATCCTATATAATGCAGATGGTACAGAGCTAAAAGAATGGCAAGCAATCACACGCTATATCTTAGATATGGGCAAAGTAAACGGAGTATCTGAGATGAAAGCACAATACCAAACCGCAAGAGTACAGAAGAATAAGGATAAGCATTTCAGTTTCATACGCTTCTTCCAAAACACCTCAGCCTTTGGCTATCGCATCTATCTAGCAATCATTATTGCAATCACAGCACTGCTAGGAATCATTAGACTTATTACATATCTGATTCGTAAACAGCGCGAGAAAAAATGAATATCAATTGAAAAACAACGTGGTATACTAAATCTATATGACAGAAGGGGAATGACATGAGCGAGAATAATACAAATCAAACACAAACACAGGCACAGACACAAACAGAGCCAGAAATCACTCTTACGCTAACGCCTGATGAGCTTCAAGAAGAAAATCAAAAACAGTTAGCTGACCTAGAAGCGAAAAAGGCAGCTGAAGAAGATGAGAAACTAAAATCTATTGACCCAATCGAGGCAACAGAATTCAGTGATGCAGAAAAAAAGACAATCGATACCTTCTCACAGAAGATCGATATCATGGATTCCAATACAGTTCTCCAGTATGGTTCTGCTGCACAGAAGAAAGTAACGGATTTCTCAAATACAGCATTAAAGAATGTACGTACAAAGGACTTAGGTGAAATCGGAAATATCCTCACAGATCTTGTTGTAAATTTAAAGAATACATCTGACTCTGATGAGAAGAAGGGATTTTTCGCAAACTTATTTGATAAAGGTAAATCAAAGGTTGAAGAGTTTAGAGCTCGCTATGACAAGGCAGAAGCTAACGTTGAAAAGATTGCAGGTGTCTTAGAAGATCATCAGATCCAATTGTTAAAGGATATTGCTTTATTAGATGAACTCTATGAACGCAACCAAATAAACATCAAGGAATTAAGCATGTATATCGTTGCTGGACGTAAGAAACTAAAGGATGTTCGTGCAAATGAATTGCCTGCATTAATCGCAAAGGCAAAGCAGACAGGCTTACCTGAAGATGCGCAGAAGGCAAATGACTTAGAGCAGGCTTGTGTACGCTTTGAAAAGAAGCTCTATGACCTTGAACTAACAAGACAGGTTTCTATCCAGATGGCTCCACAGATTCGTTTGGTACAGAACAACGATACTCTTATGACTGAGAAGATTCAGAGTACTCTTGCGAATACAATTCCACTTTGGAAGAATCAGATTGTATTATCTTTAGGTATCACACACTCTAAGCAAGCAATGGAAGCGCAACGCGAAGTTACAAATATGACAAACGAACTTCTCAAGAAGAATGCGGAAACACTGCACCAAGCAACTGTTGAAACAGCGAAAGAGAGTGAACGTGGTATTGTTGATATCGAAACATTACAGCACACAAATGAACAGTTAATTTCTACATTGGATGAAGTATTGAGCATCCAGAAGGAAGGCCGTGACAAGCGTGAAGCTGCACAGCTTGAATTACGTCGTATTGAAAACCAATTAACAAATAAGTTATTGGAAATCAATGCAGAAAAAGATGTCACAAAGAGATAGTTCTATCCCAAGGCATGAATTTAAACGACACCCATATTGAGGATAGGGATAGCAAAACACTCTAATATATGAGAAGAATAAAGTGAACCCCTAAAAGTTGGACAATGACTAAGGTGGTTCGCTTTATTTCTTACTGTATAAGTCGATATAACTGATTTTGTGTTTAAATACTTGAATTAGATAATCCAGAAGTTATTTACACAAATATAGCCAAAAGCGATAGTTTCTGTTTCTTTTCAATGAACAAAATCAGATTATCTTATCAAGTCGTTATTGTGGTTCACTATATAACGGCTTTTATTCTTATTGGTAGAAAAATACCATGCTTGCAGTCAGGTAATGAGTTATCAAAATATATTCATTCGTTTTCATCTATTAGTTCATTTCAATCCTCGTAAACATCTCCAAGCGTTGCACATGCAATGATAAAAAATATCAAGGTATATACAAAGTCTCAGAAAGACATATCTAGGTCATTATGCGATCCTTCTTCATTGGTGCGAGAAAGATGAGGGAGAATTATAAAAGAAAATAAATGATAGAAGCAGAATACTTATGAGTAAAGAATGTATGATAGAAGACCACTTGTAGGATAGGGTTAAAAGACGGTACAAGAACTCCATTTTTTAATATGATTTAAGTACAAAGACTAAGTTAAAGAATAATTTGCATATCTTTCGAAAATGCTTAATATGAATGAGTTTTGAGATTATATTGAGCGGACTATTAAGTTATGCTAAAATAAAAAAAACCAAAAAATTAAGTTAGAGATTATTGAGGATAAGTAATTATATGAGTAATGGGATATCTATTGTAAAAGGCATTCTATGGGTGCTTGTTTGGTTTGGTTTTATGATTTTTTATACGGTTCTTGACATTTTAATCTGGAGAAAGATCGCACCTGAACAAAGTAGATTTTTAAACTTAATTACTGTTGCTATATGTATGGCAATATTTCTTAATCTACTAGTGACAAAAACAAATTTTAAACTACGTTTATTTTCAAATATTTCTTTTTTGGGAATAGTATTAGCATTAGGGTGTTCCGTATTGTTTTATTTTCTTTTAGATAAGGGGTTAGATCCCCTGTTTGAAGATTTATTTCCATCAAGTAAAGAAAATTACCAACAAATTATCCGTTTAATACAGATATCACCGATTGTTAGTTTTTTTGATTTTTGCATCCTTGCGCCTATTCTTGAAGAAGTTCTAATGAGAGGTTTTTTGCTTGATGGTCTTTCCATAAACTATGGGAAAATTGTTGCCTTACTTATATCTGCCGCATTTTTCTCAATACTCCATTTTAATATTGCTCAAATAATACCCTCATTTATATGTGGCATAATTTTGGGTTTACTTTATTTTTATACTGATTCTATATTTTCTTGTATCCTTGCTCATATGGGATATAATGCGATTTCATATATGATGATAATATTATCTAAACTATAGTGGGTTATAAAAAGGAAGTAAGAGCAAATAGTCAATACTTCCTCGTTTCCATTTTTCCACAGATACTGAATAAGCCTACAGCATTGCTTGAAAATTTCACTTTGAGCCTTCAATTCAAATTCATGTTTCATAGGGACATTTATGGCTTACAATTTTAAAATAAATGAATAATATACTCTGTGAAGTGAATCTCTTAAGTTGTTGTCCAACTTTTAAAGTTCACTTCATTTTTCTGCGAGTTCAACTTTCTTTCGTATTTCTAAGATTTTCTTGTATAGGTACATTCCCCTTTTTCAATGTTTCTACTACTGATTTCCATTTAGAACATTAAAAAATCTAAAGAAATAGTCCATTAATCGTAGAAAATAACAACATCATAATTTATTTATAATCATTATGAAAGATGGCGATGTTCAATGTAAAAATTACAATGTTATCAACATCAGATAAGAAAAATATATCAAAATGCTAACGGACGATTTACCAGTATTTCATGCCCGCATTGAAATCTTGCAAGAAGAGTTATATGTGATTCTAAGTATCTTTCGTCAGATATATATTGCAGTGGGAACCGGCAGACGTGAAATGAACTAGCATACATTCTAACACGACTACTGTATTTTAGTTACAATGTTAAAACAAAAACCATGCTAGAAGATAGTGGAATCATCTCTGGAACGTTAGAGGAATTACTAAATTACATACGTCGCTAATTGGAATGATGAATATAGTGTTATAATAAAAACCAATTACGGAGGTGCCAAATGATTTGTAAGAATTGTGGAAAAGAAATATCTGACAAAAGCAAGTTCTGCGGCTATTGCGGCGCAAAAACTGTAGAGCAGCTGGTACATTCACAGCCTAAGGCTGTGAAAGAAAGTATATTTTCAAGGTTTCATTTCTGCAAGTCCGATCTTATTACTCTGTGGAAAGTCGTGGAAAATCCTTTTCAAGGTAGTGAGTTATCATTTTCGGCATCAGTTGTCATTGTAGTATTGAATCTGATTGCGAATATTCTAATCTCAAGATGTATTATCTGTGGAATTGGACTAACAATCGTCTTTGTAGGTAGTATTTATACGTATTGTTACCTAAACCGCCGAGAAGGGCAAAAACCAGAGGACATATACTGTGACGTAGCGAAAATTATATTTGCTCCAACAGTATTTATATTACTCACGGGAATATTTATTTTATTCCAAACGCTTGCAGCACTAAGGGTATGGGCAATACTTCTATCGATGTCATTTTGTGTGGGTTCTCTTTTTACGACAGTCAAAAGAGGGAATCGTTTCTCAACATACGCTTGGAAAGCTCTTCAATCCAGTTTCATTGCTAGGATTTAGACAGATGTGGTAATTGATGAGATACTATCGTAGAAAGAAAAGAGTAAAGAGAACGTGGGCCATCGCTGCTGCGGTGGTAATCTGTTTTATATTAATGACGATTCGCAATATTTATATGCAAGCATATCGGGCAAGACAATTCTTGCAAGAGGAACAGCTTGTTGAGACTGATCCAAACATGCATACATATAACTGGAATAACTTGACATGGAGTAATGGGCTTCCAGCCTATGAGGATGATACATATACATCTGTGATTGGTATCGATGTTTCGTCACACCAAAAATCAATTGATTGGGCAGCTGTTAAAAACAGTGGTGTGAAGTTTGCGATGATTCAAGTAGGATATCGTGGATATGAAACAGGTGCTCTCATGGATGATGCGTACTTTGAAGAGAATATCCAAGGCGCAATAGAAAATGGAATTGATGTAGGTGTTTATTTCTTCTCCCAAGCGGTTTCCGCGGAAGAAGCGCGTGCAGAGGCAGACTTTGTCTTAGAACGTGTAAAGAAATACAAGCTACAACTACCAATTGTATTTGATTTAGAAGAAGTAAGTAATGCGAAAGACCGTGTAGAAAGTACCACTTCTGAAGAGCGTACACAAGCAGCTGTCACATTTATGAACCATATAAAAAATGCTGGCTACCAAGCAATGGTATACAGCAGTTCTCAATTATTTGAGACAGTATTCGAGATAAACTATCTACATGATTATGATTTCTGGGTAGCGGATTATTCCTCTGCACCAAACTTTAGTTATCATTTCAGTATTTGGCAGTATACTGATGCTGGAACTGTAGATGGTATCTCAACAAACGTTGATATGAATATCATGTTTATAAAGAAATAGTTATTCATTGACAGGTTCTTCGTAAAGAGTGGAGCCTGTCTTTTCTGTTTCTGCACTTCCTTTTGTTAGATCAGAGAGGATAGCTTGCAGATTTTCTTCGTTACTTGCAAAGTACGCATGTGCATTGTCATCATAATCAAAACTAGCATCACTTGTATGATTGCGTATCCAGTTTTCTACGCTGCCGATATACTCATATGGATATTTTACATGCCAGGTAGCGATAGACACGTCGATTACTTTATAGGCATCTTGTAGAACTGCATTGGTTACACCACCATATGCACGAATTAATCCACCGGTTCCAAGTTTTATTCCACCAAAGTAACGCACGACACAGACTACCGTATCAGATAGCCCTGCTTTGCGAATCGCTTCAAGGATAGGGATACCAGCTGTACCTGCAGGTTCATGATTATCATTGGATTTTTGATATGCATCGTTTTCTCCGACGATGTATGCGGTACATACATGCGTCGCATCACGGAATTCATCACGGATGTAGTTGATGTATGCTTTAGCTTCTTCTTCGGTCTTTGCGACGGTTGCACAGGCGATAAATCGTGATTTTTGGATAACAGTTTCTTTGCGGAATTCATTTTTTAGACGCATGATAACCTCTTTCATAAATCATTATAGTATAATATACGCAGGTAAAAAATATGGGAAAAATTAAACAATTAGATACATTAACAGCGAATATGATAGCGGCTGGTGAAGTCGTAGAAAGACCAATGGGTGTCGTTAAGGAACTTGTGGAGAACGCAATCGATGCAGGTAGTACTCGCATAGAAGTGAATATTACAGAAGGTGGCATCCAACGATTGAGTGTCATTGATAATGGTTGCGGTATGGATGCACAAGATGCACAACTCTGTTTTGGTCGTCATGCGACATCTAAGATTCAATCACAGAATGATTTATGGTCAATTCATACATTGGGCTTTAGAGGTGAAGCACTACCATCAATCTCTTCTGTATCTCGAATGGTATTAAGTACATCAGATGGAAAGGATGCGACAAAAGTTGTTGTTGCCTATGGCAATGTGGAGAGTGTTACGCCATACCCATGTAATCAGGGAACAGAGATTTCAGTAGAGGGTCTATTCTATCAGACACCTGCACGTCTAAAGCATATGCGTTCAGCTGCATATGAAGCATCCCTGATTCAAGATATCGTTTCAAAGTTTGCATTATCACATCCAGAGATTGCGTTTATCTTACGCAGCGATGATAGAGAATCCTTCCGTACAAGCGGACAGGGAAATCTCTTAGAAGTTGTATATCAGGTGTTTGGTAGAATGGCTGCAGAGAATGCGATTCCTGTAGACTTTAGTGACTTTGATTATACAGTGAAGGGTTATCTCATTAAGCCAAGCATTACACGTGCTAGCCGTACAGGAATGAATCTATTCTTAAATGGTAGAATGGTAAGAACGTATAAATTATATAAAGCAGTTCAAGATGGATATGAGGACTTCATCGTAAAGGGTAGATATCCAATCTGTGTCTTAGATATTTCAATGGATCCGCATCTTTTAGATGTAAACGTACACCCTTCAAAATGGGAGGTACGTTTATCAAAGGAAATTCAATTAGAAACACTCATTAAAAATAATGTTGCAAATATGTTACGTGGTACGATTCTTGCGCCTGCGGCGGAAGTTCGCGAAGCAAGACAAGAATATTATCAACCAATTTCTTTCGATACTGATCGTTTGATTCAAGAGGCGGAGTATCGCAAGGAACAACAGCGTAGACAATCTATTGTTGAACAAGTTGTTTCTACACCACAAGAGGAAAAGGTGGAGAAACAGGAAGTGACATTAGAACAAGAAATTGCGGAAACGGAAGCCGAACTCAAGCGTGTCTCAACACAGTTTGAGGAGGAATATCCAGAATATAAGCCCCAACAGCAAGTTTTCCCACCGATGGAAGTCATCGGTCAGCTTCATGAGAAATTCATCCTCTGTGCAGCGGAGAAGGGGCTTGTCATCATTGACCAGCATGCGGCACAAGAACGTGTACATTACGAAGAGTACAAAGCAAAGTTAAACCAAGATCCTGTGATGATGGATTGTTTAGTGCCAATTACAATTCATGCAGGTAACGATCTTGTAAGACGGGTTGAAGAAATTAATGCGGCAGTAGAAGATATCCATGTGGTATTTGAACCATTTGGGAAAGATACATTGGTTGTACATAGTGTACCAGTATGGATGCAGGATATTGAAGAAATACAATTCTTGAATGATGTGATTGACCTCTTTAAAAATGATCGTGATATTAAGTATGCACGCATGGAAAAGAAGAAGATTGCGACAATGGCTTGTCATCATTCCATTCGCTTTAATCGTAGTCTAACGATGGATGAAATGAAGGAGGTAGTGCGTCAATTATCTCTATGTGAAAATCCATATCATTGTCCACATGGCAGACCAACCTTTATCACACTGGATGAAAAGACCTTGGTAAAGGAATTTTTACGATGAAAAAAGTAATTGTCATTGTTGGCCCTACTGCAGTAGGAAAGAGTGATTTTGCGATTGAACTTGCGAAAAAGTTAAATGGTGAGATCATCAGTGGAGATTCAATACAGGTTTATGAAGGCTTGGATGTTGGCTCTGGTAAGGTGACAATCCAGGAGATGGATGGTGTACCACATCATTTGATTGATATTTATACAGCTAAGCAAAGTTATACGGTTGCGGACTTTCAAGCGAAAGCGAGAGACCTAATAGACCATAGTGATAAGCCGATGATTATCTGCGGTGGTACAGGTCTCTATATAAAGGCATGTCTGTATGATTATCAGTTCGGTGATGAAAGTGGTGCTGGTATTGATACAGATTTAGAAAACTATACCAATGAAGAACTGTACCAACAATTATTAGAATTAGATCCTACACAAAGTGAGAAGATTCATCCAAATAATCGTCGACGTCTGCTACGAAGCTTGACCATTGCAAGACGCAGTCCAAAAGTACAGAGTGAGATCATAGCAGAACAAGAACACCGTATGTTATATAATGCACGTATTATCGGCTGTACAATGCCACGTGAAGAACTTTATGCACGTATTAATGCACGTGTAGAAAAGATGTTTGAAGCAGGTTTACAACAAGAAGTAGAAAGCTTATTACAGCAAGGAGTATCCTTTACAGACGCATGTATGAAGGGGATTGGCTATCGTGAATGGGAAGCCCTTTTCGAAGGGAAAAAATCCCTTGAAGAAGTCAAAGAAGAGATCCAGAAACATTCTCGCCAATTCGCAAAGCGTCAGTACACCTGGTTCCATCATCAGATGAATGTAGAATGGTTTGAAAATAACAACCCTATACAACGTCAAGCAATGCTGGAAGACTTGGCACATTGGTATCAAAATCAAGAGTAAAAGTTAAAAGGTCGTAGATTATCGAATTTGACTTTAGGTCAAAGTATCATATAATAATAGTGTTAGGAGGACTTAACAATGAGCGAATTTGACAGACAAAATGTTTATGGAGCTTATAACGAGGAAGCTGGCCTCAAAGCTTATATAACAAAAGTATTTACACACATGGGAATTGGTTTAACGATAACATCAGCAGTTGCGTATCTTTTCTACCACTCCCTAGTCACAAGAGGAACATTAGCACGTATCGTATTCTATAGCGAATCAGCACTATTCATCCAGATTGGTTTATTGATTTCACAGTTTGTATTAGTAATTTCTCTCAATGCGGCAATCACACGTTTATCAAAAGGTGCATGTAATGCATTGTTCTTAACATACGCAGCAGTAACGGGTGTTACATTTGGCGTCATTCCACTTGCGTATGGAGTTGGTGTAGTATTCCAAGCATTTGTATTTGCGGCAATCTTATTTATCAGTTGTGCTGTGATTGGCCATGTTACAAATGTTGATTTAACAAAGTACCAAGGAATCTTAGTTGGAGGATTATTTGCATTAATCATCGCAAGTATTGTATCCATCTTTATTCCGGCATTACGTAATAATCTATTGATTGCATATCTAGGACTATTCATCTTTATGATTTATACAGCATTTGATATTCAACGTATCAAGCAGTTCTACTATATGTCAGCTGATGGAACGGATCAAAGAGAGAAGCTTGCAATCTATGGTGCATTGCAGTTATATCTAGACTTTGTCAATATGTTCCTATACTTATTGAGAATTTTAGGTGGTAGAAGAAGACGCTAATCACAAATCAATGTTAAAATAATGACAGGTCATAAAGGCCTGTCATTTTTCACCAGGAAGGAGGATTGATGGATGAGAGTCGCAGAACTAAATTTTACAGTCATGTATCAGAAGTATATTACGATTGAAGCGGATGATTTAACAGAACTGTTAAAAGATAAGATTGAAGTACATCAAGATGATTGTTATGCGGTGTGTTCAGCGTACTGTACAGAAGATGGGATGCTGATGTTTAATGTGCTATCAATCGGTAATTCATGGGAAACATGTCTTAGAGGAATGGATGATCCAGAGATGCTTGGCTTTTTTACGATGGAACAAGTATTTAACCGTGAAGTAAGAGTTGTAAACGAAACGGTTCAAATGGTAAAGAAGAATGCGTCATGGATTGAAAAAACAGAGACAAAGGACGAAGACTTACGACGTTTACGGAAAGATGAGCGATTAGACGCATTACGCGATCCATTCTATCCGGATACGGTATTAGCAGGTGTCATGCATGGTTCTATCATCCGTGAGATAACGGTACGCTTAATAGGGATTCATGGTCCATTTGTGGTGGGAGAAGTAGATGAAGAACCAAGTCAAGAAATTGGGTTACACTTTACAGATAAAGTATGGGCAATCCCATATTACACCAATGATGAAGCACATCTGATTATCTTATTCGGTGGCGAAACACTCAGTGAAGAAGAGTCAGAAATACTCGAAAAAATTGTGAATGAAACAGAGAAGCTAGGAATTGATTTTTCTGGAATCTCTATGAAGAGCTAGGAGAATAACATGAGCCAGAGTCAAGATATTAGATATACTTGTCCTTATTGTCATAAGGAATTCGATACAACAATTTATACAGCAATCAATGCGGAACAAGACCCAGACTTAAAGGAGGCTTGTATTAGTGGGGATATTTTTAGACATACATGCCCTCATTGCCAGCATGCATTCATGATCCAGCCACCGTTGGTGTATTCTGATCCATCTAGAAAATTCTTGATTTGGCTTAGTCAACAAGCTCCTGCAGAGTCTTTAAAGCAGTTAGCACTGCCTCTTGCAAAGCAAGGATTTAAGTTAAGGCGCTGTGCTACAGTACAAGAATTCGCTGAAAAAATACAGATTTTTGAAGATGGTGTAGATGACATCATGGTAGAACTTGCGAAATACGACAGCTTTATTGAGTATATCGACAATAAAAAAGGAACTGCTGAAGATGTGACTGGTATTGAATATCAACATACTGAGAACGATGTCATGAAGATCAATGTAAGAGCAGATGATAAGGGAATGTCATTCCTAATTCCAGTTAGTGTTCTTGAAGAAGAGATGAAAGTAGATAAAGATCGCTTTGCAATTGATGAAACAGACTTTCCACGCATCAATAATGATTGGATTATCAGTGCTTATACAGAAGCGGCTGGCAAGGCTTAGAGGCTCTTATAATACAAGATATCTGAAGTGCATGCATGTTTATTGAAAAACATGCATGCACTTTTTGAAAATTTTTCATACAAATGTTTAAAAATACATAAAAAACGAAATTTATTTTAGTTAGCCTATGTAAATTATTTTGATAATATTTATAATAGAACTTGTCGGTATGTAGTGACGGTGGTAAGGTGCCACTCATTCGAATGATAATTAAGAAGGGAAAAAGGAAAAATGAACAAAAAGGGTCGTGATTTCGTGATTGCAACAAATGCATTTAGCCATTGTATTCAAGCAATTAAGGCGGAAGAAATCAAATCAACAAAGCTTAAGAAACAATGCTACTATTATATTTGGGCTTTAACCCTGAAGGCTTAACAAACACAGAATTAGTTGAATGTAGTAAGATGGACAAGGCGGCGGTTTCTAGATCGCTTGCTGATCTAGCAAAAGGAAAATTCATTCGTTTTGAATATCGTAATGGTAAGAGCAGATATGGAGCACATGCTGTATTAACTACAACTGGTAAAGAAGTTACAGAACACATTGTGGAAAGAATCGGTAAGGTTCTCACAAAGGCACTTGGTCATTTAAGTAATGAAGAGAAGAAGTTTTTTGTGGCAAATATGGCTACAGTTGCATCTGCTATGTTAGAAATAGTAGAATAGTTATGGTTAAAATAAGATAGAGTAATCTATCTTTTTAGTTCATGGAGGAAATATGAAAGATTATACGATTTTAGGAAGAGTAGCAAATGGACTAGGTATTGCATATGATAAGGATGCGGTTGTAGCTTGTGCTACAGAAGCTGGATATACATATGCATTAACAACATTTCAAAATATATACACAATTATTGCAAAGTTCAGTCTTGTTGACCAAGACAATCGTAAACCAAATGATTTAAATCTACGTGGTCTTGTAAGTGCTGTGAAGAAGGTTGGCAGCGCAAAGGCAAACGGAAATATTGTTACGATCAAATTTAAGTCTGCAATTACTGCCAATGGTAAAGCGAAGAATGTTATTTCTTCAATTCCAGAAGTCATTAACTGGTTCCGTATGAATGGTTATTCTAACTGTGCAGAAGAAACCTTAGAGCCTGCAGAGACCAAAGTATTTATCAACCATGGAGTAATTCACTTCTATACAGAAGAGGTTGCGAATCAGATGCTGATAGAACATGCAGAGGAACAAGCAACAGCACCTGTTGTGGCTGAAAACTATGCCTTAGGAACAGTATTTGCTTTAGGTGGTGTCATTGTTGGTGCAATTCTCATTGTTATCATCGGACAATTAGGATATATCTCGCTGGTTGCTGGTGTTGCGATGGGATTTTTGACACTAACTGCATACCAAAAAGGTGCAGGTAAAATGAGTAAAATCGGTATCGCAATCTGTTTCGTATTAATGTTGATTGGTGTTTATTATGCACATAAATTTGACTATGCACTTAGCGTTACAAGATTCTTCCATGAAAATGGATATTCTGATGTTCGTATGATGGATGCGTTTGGCGTTATTCCTGAGATGATGGAAAAGGGTATTATCGAGAGTGCCGATTATTATACAATGTTCGCATTCCAGTGCGTAGCTGCTCTAGGTGGTGCAATTTCTCCACTTGTAGCATTATTACAAAAGAATAAAGCTGCTAGCATTACAAGAATTCTTGGATAGAACATCACATAATTTTACAAAATCTTGCCATATTTAAATGACAATAAATTTGTAATATATAAGTGCAGATAGGAATATCTGCACTGAATGATTGCTCCCCTTAGCAAGCATCAGTGAAATTCTATCCCCTTATTAAATAAAAACAAGAAAAGACCATGCGGAGGTCTTTTCTTGTTATAGGGGGTAGTATCATCCAATATAGGCAAAAGGCGTTAGCAAGTAAGTTAACGCCTTTTGTTATATAGTACTTATAGTTGTTTCTCTAACCAATCGGATAACACTTTATAGCGATTGGTTAGATTTTCATGATGTCCAAATTCATCGAGTACAGAAGTAATGCTATTTAACTGCTTACGAATCAAAGCGTGGATTTCCTCTGCACATTGTGGAGCTGTATCTAGAATATTGTGGTGATGAATACCTTCTGTTTTGCCGTTACATAGGTAAACGCTAGCATTTTGATTGATAACGGGATTCTCTTTACAGAAGTTAACGAACCCTGGATACCAGAAGGATCCACAGATAGAGAATACTGCACTAGGAATGTTTGTTCGATACAAACTATATACGGCTGCTAATCCTCCTAAGGAATAGCCACCATAAATGATTTCGTTTGTATCGATAGAATATCTACTTTGAAGTTCTGGTAGAACGTTATTGAATAGTTCATTGTGATATTCATCTGCTTGTCCACCAAAGTTTTCTGTGCCTGGTCTGATTGCTTCCGCATGCCAGGGTGTATAATCCGTTAATCTATTTTCTGGTAGTAGTCCTACGAGAATTGCTTTTTCTTTTAAAGTTTGGAGATGTCGAAGTTCGCCATCATTGCATAGAATTAATGGATATGCATGATTTGAATCGTAGTGTTTTGGTAGTGATAGTTTTGTTTGAATTATCATTTTATTTCTTTAGGAATGAGTTGATTGTTTCGAGTGCGTCAATCACAGATGGACCGTAATCCATTAATTCATCATAAGAGATTGTTAGAATCTTACCGTTCTTGATTGCTGGAACATCAGCGAGTACTGCGTTATTCTTCATAAGTTCTACAGCGTTAGCATCTAACTTCTGATTGCGGTCGCTTGTAACGTAGATGATGAATTCTGGTGCAGATGTTACTAAGTTTTCTAGAGTTAATCCAGAAGTACCCGTTGCGACATTTGTGTAACCAAATGCATTTAGAACACTTTCTTGAAGTGCTGACTTGTATGCACCGTAAGTTTCATCGTTATATGCACACATGATGAGTGCATTCTTTAATTCCTTTGGTTGGTTTTCATTTGCGGATAGTACAGAATTAACCCTTTCCTGTAGTTTCTTTGCATATGCGTTTGCTTTTTCTTGTACGTTGAAGATGATACCGATGTTGATGATATCGTCAATGACGTTATTCAAGCTTTGTTCTGTGTTAGAAACGGATGCTTTTTGAGAGTAGATACTAATGCCGTTTTGGTTCCATGTATCTACAGTTCCAAGAGATTTGTCTGAGAACATCATATTTCTACCGATAATTGCGTCTGGATTGTAGGAGAGTGCTACTTCTTGAGAGACTGTCTTCTTATCACCAATGTGAGGAATCTTTTCGATTGCTACAGCGTAGCTGTCTGTAACTTTGTTATCTGGATTAAGCATACCTACAATCTTATCCTGTAGACCTAAATCGATTAGGATCTTTGTGGCGGATAGGTTGTTTGTAATAACGTGTTCTGGAGCCTTCTCAAAGGTCTGTTGAATTTCTGTACCATCAGCGTTGTAAGTTGTGATTGTTACTGGGTACTTTGTTTCTTCTGCTTTTGCTTCTGCTGTGTTTTCTGTTGTAGATGTTGTGCTGTCTTTTTGGGATGTTGCGGATTTATTGCTGCAACCAATCAATGAGAATGATAATACTGTAGCGAGTGTAGCATTTAATAATTTTTTCATGAGTTTTCCTTTCATATATACTCTATTAATGCCTGTTGATCAGGGGTCCATGTTAGTTTACAGTTGATGCCATATACATCATGCATCGATTGTTCTGTGATTGTTGTATGTGGTGTTCCTTCATAGCGGATAGTACCTTGTTTCATCAGATAGATATAATCTGAATATCGACATGCAAGTTGAATATCATGTAATACCGCAAGAACATTGATGTTTAAGTCTTTTACGATTTGTAGGATTTCAATTTGATATCGAATATCTAAGTGATTGGTTGGTTCATCCAATAGAAGTAGGATTGGCTGTTGTGCGATAGCGCGGGCTAAGGCGACACGTTGTTTTTCTCCTCCGGATAAGGAAAGGTAGGAACGGTCTGCTTTATCTGACATGCCAACTTTCAGGAGTGCATCTTCAACGATTTTGTAGTCTTTATGCGTTTCCGATTGCATAAATGGGATATGTGGTGTTCTGCCAAGAAGAACCATATCTTTGACACTGCAATCGAAATTAATTTCGTTGAACTGTGCTACGACTGCAACTTTCTTTGCGGCTTCTCTTAAATGCAAATCATCAATACTTTTGCCGTTAAATAAAATCTCACCTGAATCTCTTTTCAAAACGCGGTAGATATTCTTTAGTAGTGTGGTCTTTCCACAGCCGTTTGGGCCAAGAATGGTAACGAAGCGCTGTTTATCTACATTGATGGAAACGTGGTCTAGAATTTTTTTATCTTTGATGGAATAACATACATCTTTACAAATGAGATCCATATTTAACCACCTTTCTGATTCTTGATGACAATGTAGACAAAGAACGGTGCACCAACCAATGCTGTAAAGATACCAATTGGTAGTTCTGCATTTGGTAAAAGACAGCGTGCTAATACGTCTGCCCATATGACAAAGAGACTGCCTAGGATTACCGAGATAGGAATCATCTTTTGGTGACTTGTTCCGACTAGAGTTCTTGCGATGTGCGGTGTAATTAGCCCCACAAAGCCGATAATTCCACAACTTGAAACGAGAATACCTGTGATAAATGCGATGACTAGCATGTAAATCATTCTGTATTTTTGAAGAGAAATACCTAGTGTGATGGCGACTTCATCTCCCATTAACATTGCATTCATGATGCGGTGCTGTGTCATAAAGAAGACACAGGCAACTAATATGGTGATGAATGGAATGACAATACTTCCCCAAGAGGAACTGGCAAGAGAGCCCATGGTCCAGAATTTAATGGTCATCATGTTATCGGAGTTTGCACCGATGGAGATGATGAAGTTGGAAATAGCGCTGAAGAGTGCATTGACGACAACACCGGATAATACAAGGCTTGTGGTTGTAATCTTTTTGCCCACAGAAGCAATTACCAATACGATAATTGTTGCGATGATTGCGCCAAGAAAGGCACCAAATCCAATAAAGGATTTAAGTCCTAGGATAATCAAGAGAGTTGCGCCAAAGGTTGCTCCTGCGGATATTCCCAATATATATGGTTCACAGATGGGGTTGTTGACCGTCGTCTGCATCGTACTTCCACAAAGTGCAAGACCTGCACCAGCGATGAGTCCCATAATCACACGAGGATTACGCATATTCCATACAATTGCAATCGTAGATTTCGCAATATGATCTACATTTCCAATATGAAATAGTTGCTTGATGATAATTTGATATGTATCAGCGATAGGAATCTTTACAGCACCAAGGGATACGGCAACCAGTATAGATATAGCCAAACAGACACATAAGAACAGTAATAGATATGGAAATGTAATATCACGTTTCGACTTTGCTATCATTTGAGTTTATGTCATACCTTTCGACCAAGTTAGTTATAAATAACTAACCACCGTATCATTATAGATGGAAAGTTTATCATTTTAAATGTAGAATAGTAAAAAAACATGGATAATTATATAAAATATTATCCATGTAAGAAAGATTGTATAAAAGAGGTGAATGTATGCAGAAAACAGACTTTATGATTGCCTGTCAGAAAGAATATACCAATCGTAAATTATTGATTACGGGAATTTCTTTACAGACGAAAGAAAGTGGAAAACAGATTTCGTATGATACAACGCATAGTGCCTTTATTTATCCTCTTTCAGGGAGTGCAACAATTTCTTTTAATGGTCAAACTTTCCATGCAAACCCCAATGATATTATTCACGGTGCGAAAAACCAAAGAGTTACATTTGAAGTAACTTCAAAGGAGCCGTTTATTCATTTGAATATTTATTATGATCCAGAGATTCCGTGGCACGGTAGTAGCGATATTATGAATATGGTATATGAGATTTCTTCGCTTCAAGATGGCGGCTCTTTGGAGTTATTGCATCGTTTGAAAAATAGTGTCATGCGTGCAAACTGGGATGATCAGATTCAACGTAACTTAATCGCACAACAACTGATTCTAAGTTCCTTTGGTTATTCATACATCAATCAAGAATTATTACAGATTGAAAATGCGATTGAACTAATGGAGATCTCTTATCATAAGAATCTAAAGCTAAAGGATTTAGCCAAAGCTGCACAGATGGATGAAGCTCATTTCTCTTATAAGTTCAACAAAGTCTATCATATCCGTCCAATTGACTATCTGATTCGTTTGCGATTAAGAAAAGCAGCCAATCTATTATTGAAGGGCTATTCAGTAACAGAGGCTGCTTGGAATGTAGGATATCAAGATCCATTATATTTTAGTCGATTGTATAAGAAACATTTTGGAATACCTCCAAGTCATACCTATCGGAATGAAGAAAGAAATATTGAATATCGAAGACAATCGAAAGAGAACTAACCTAAGATGTGGAAGGCACTGCGGATATCTTTGTCTTTACCTAATACCAATAAGGATTCTTCAGAGTTGAGTATGTGGGAAGCTCCTGGTGTAACAGATACATTGTCATCCTTCTTAATCGCGATGATATTGATGTTGTAGTGTTTACGTACATCAACCTGACCAATTGTCTTACCTAACCATTCATTAGGTACAGCAATTTCGAATACTGCGAAGTCTTTACCGATTTGAATGTAGTCAAAGATATTATCACTGCTATAACGCATTGCGGTTAAGTTACCCATTAACTTTTCAGGATATACAACTGCATCTGCACCATTGCGTAATAAGAACTTTTCCTGTGTATCACGTGCTGCACGTGATACAACTTTTCTTGCGCCTAATTCTTTGAGGTAGGATGTAATTTCAAGAGAAGCTAAGAAGTTATCACCAACCGCAACGATACATACATCAAAGTTTTTAAGACCTAATGTTTTTAAGAAGTCTTGGTTTGTTGCATCACCAACTTCAGCGTTTGTGACATAAGGTAATACTTCTCTTACCTTTTCTTCATCATTATCAATACCTAATACCTGAATATCTAAATCATTTAACTTGCGAGCAATGTGACGGCCAAAACGACCCATACCAATAATTAAAATCTGTTTCATACTCTCTCCTATTTAGCCTACGGCTACGTTTTCTTCAATATATCTACCTAAGCATTGATTGCGGAATGGGAACATACCATAAATCAAGGTGAGTCCTCCAATACGTCCAGCGAACATTAGGAAGATTAAGATTATTCTTGAAACAATCGTTAAATCACGTGTGATACCCAAGGTTAAACCTACAGTAGCGATTGCGGATGCGGTCTCATACATTGCGGTTACCATTGGAACATTCTCAATGACACTGATAACCATTGCGGCACCTATACATAATGAGATATATAACATCAAGATTGTGGCCGAGTTACGTACGATTGTCTCTGGGATAGTTCTACCAAAGCTCTCTGTACGAGAACGGTTTCTAAAGATTGCCATACTGGTTGTGACTAATACGAAAAAGGTTGTTATCTTCATACCACCACCAGTAGAACCTGGTGCAGCACCAATCAACATTAATATAATCTGTAAGAAGATGCTGGATTCAGACATCTTTGTAAGGTCTACTGTATTAAATCCAGCAGTACGTGGTGTTACAGATTGGAAGAAGGATGCTAGGATTCTTGTGCCTAAAGGCATACCTGTAAAATCCACAAAGAAGAAGTAGATTGCAGGGAATACGACCAAGATTGCGGTCATCAATAAGATGATCTTAGACTGCATGTGGTAACGGTGTAGATTAAACTTATATTCCTTGATATCTGCCCAAGTGGAGAAGCTCAATCCACCAATCAGGATTAAGGACATAATTGAGATATTAATAATTGGATTGGAAACATAACTTGTTAGGGATGAGAATGGTTCACGTACACCCATTAAGTCAAAGCCTGCATTACAGAAGGCTGAGATGGAATGGAAGATACTGTACCAAATGCCCTTTATGAGTCCAAACTCCGGTATGAACGTAAATGACATTAGTAAGGCGAAGAAACCTTCAACCATAAATGTAATCTTACAGATAAACTGTAGTAAGCGGATGATTCCGCCAACTGCTGAGATTGAGATGGAGTTTGCTAAAGTAGAACGAGCAAGATATCCAATTCTTCTACCAGTAATAAGTGCAAGGGATGTGATAACTGTCACAACACCAAGTCCACCAATCTGGATCAGAATAATAATGACAAGCTGTCCAAAGAAGCTCCAATATGTGGCGGTATCGTAAACAATCAATCCCGTTACACAAACACATGACGTAGATGTGAATAGTGCATTGATAAATGGTGTCCATTGACCAGATTGACTAGCAAATGGTGTCATCAGTAATAATGCACCGAATACGATAATCGCACCAAATCCCAAAATAATCATCTGTGGATATGTTAGATGTAGTTTATTTCTAAGAAAATTCATAATACCCTTTCAGAATGTAGTATATACGTATATGATACTATCATAACGACTAAAATATTATAGTATTCTCAGCGTTTATTACCAACACTATTCGTGAAAAATAAGAGAAAATACAAAGAATTGGAGTACAAAACACATGGAATTGAAATTTTACTTTGTTAGACACGGAAAAACTCTATTTAATCTTAAGGGTCGTATGCAGGGCTGGTGTGATAGCCCACTGCTAGATGAAGGCATTCAACAGGCAAAAAATGTTGCATCTGCACTCAGAAATGTACCGTTTAATCGGGCATATTGTTCCACCTCTGAAAGAGCTTGGGATACTGCCAAAGAAATCTGTAAATATCATGACATTCCATTAATCCTTACCAAGGGCTTGAAGGAGTTCTCTTTTGGTTCTTTAGATGGTGCACGTAAGGAAGAAGTTTTGGATTCTCCATTCTTTGATGATTGGTCATCAGAAGGTGGTGAAACAAATATAGGATTTGCGCAAAGAGTTCGTGAAACGATGCAGGGTATCGTTGAGGAAGCTAATGATGGCGATACAATTCTATTGGTTGGTCATGGTGCCTATGCAGTGCGTATCTTAGAAATTTTGTTTGGAATGGATCTAGATGAGTATGTAGATCGCTGTAAGGCACAGGATCGTTGGCTAATGCCAAATACGGGCATGTTAATATTTCATTATAAGGATGGAGAGTTTTCCTTGGACCAAGAGCCAATTGATGTGAGTGAGTATCGTCAAATCTATCATCCAAAGACAATTGATATTTATTTGATGCGCCATGGCGAAACAAGATTTAATATCCAAGAGCGTATACAAGGCAGATGCGATAGTCCTTTAACTGAAAAAGGAATTCAGGAAGCACAAAAGGCAGCTGAAAAGCTAAAGGATATACATTTTTCTACCATTTATGTTTCAACAGCGGAAAGAACGCGTGATACAGCAGAAATAATCGCTCAGTATCACCCAGGAAATATTATCTATACAAAAAAGATTTGTGAAGTCAGTTATGGTGATCTTGAAGGTATGACATTCAAAGAAGCAGATTCTAGTAGCAAACGCTTTATGGACACGCACTATGGTGATGTCGGTGGAGAAGAATATAGTGATGTCATAAAGCGCATGAATTCTATCTTCCAGGAAATCTATGATACGCATCAAGACCAAGATAAAGTATTATTGGTTTCTCACGGAGACTTCTATCTTGTATGTCTTGAAGCGTTATTTGGACTAAAAAAGGAGGATATCTTCCAGGAAGCCTCCGAACTAGGTATCAATCCCGTTCCAAACTGTGGAATCGCACATTTTAGAATGACAAGTAATCAGTTTGAACTCATTCAAAAGATGAGTGATTGATATGTGTATGTCATAATATATTATGAAAATACTAAATGATAATAAAGAGATAATTTGTTCAAATAAATTGGAGAAAAATATAATCATTATAGGTTTTGGTGTATTCTATTATATAAGGAAAGATTTACGAAGGGGATGGTAAAAATGGTTAGTAAAAATAATACAAATATCGGCTTTGAAAAACAAATCTGGGATGCAACTTGTGTTCTTTGGGGGGCATATTCCTGCTGCTGAATATAGAAAGGTAATTGTTGGACTTATCTTTCTTCGCTATATATCCAGTGCCTTTGAAAGACGTTATGATGAACTTTTAAAAGAAGGCGATGGTTTTGAAAATGATAGGGATGCATATGCGGAAGAAAATATCTTCTTCGTGCCAGAGGAAGCACGTTGGAGCAAAATTTCTTCTTCTGCTCACAGACCTGAAATTGGTACGGTAATTAATAATGCAATGAGATCAATCGAAAAGAAGAATATAAGTTTAAAGAATGTATTGCCTAAAAATTATGAAAGTCCTGATTTAGATAAAAGAATATTGGAAGAAGTTGTTGACTTATTCACCAATGAAATGAAAATGGATGGCACAGAATTGAGCAAAGATTTATTAGGTAGAACATATGAATATTGCATTGCTCAATTTGCAGCATATGAAGGTGCAAAGGGTGGCGAATTACATACACCTTCAAGTATTGTTAAGACTATAGTGGCTATTTTAGAACCATTCAATAATTGTCGCGTGTATGAAATTAAGACTAGGTATTTAATACAATTTAATGCTGCATAGCCAAGGGGTGTCGCAGTGTTGTCGTTAGGGGTGTCGGTTTGAAACCGGCTTATTTTTTGCCTTTAAAGAACAGTAATATTATTACAGGTTATTGTAATAAAAGGTATTGACATCATTTGTGTTTTGATGATATATATTACAAGAACTGGTAATTGATATTACAAGAAAGGAGATAAGTATGTTAATTTCAAAAAACATTCAGATTGAATTTGCTGATTCAAATATAAAGGCAGTTAATGCTATCCATGATATTAGAGAAGGAGTTAGAAGTGCTTCGTTAAATCTTTATTCTCGATATGATGTACAGATACAAACACCAATGCTTTATGGTGAAGATAAAGTAGTAGTAGAAATTAAGATTCCAGAAGAGATTGTTGAAACATTCTCGATTGGACCGCATTTAAAAGGTGTCGCAAATTATCTACTTAAGAATTGTAATGGTAGATATGATAACTATGTTGTAGGGAAAAGATTATTAGTTTACACAGAAGTGGCTGCACCAGATGCATCAGATAATAGATTTCCTATGGAAGATAGACTGGAGGCTGTTGCAAAATTTGCTAGATTGTTAGAAAGATCCGATGAGAATGCAATGAATGCCATTAGCCAGATACTAGTGATTTTATTAAAAGATAATGAAAATAGTGTAGTTGGTTTATAGAGAGGAGGGGTCGACATGAACGAAAATACAAATAAAGATTGGGTTCAAAGCGCATCCGAAGTTGCTAAGCATTCTTCGCTTTCATTTTCCCTTAGTGGATGGCCAGCAGCAGCTGTGTTGATTTCAATACCTACATCAGCAGTGTTAATTTATGCTATCAAAACATTTGCTACCCAAGCATAAAGGATACCAAACCTATGAGAATTGAAAAAAATAGACATATAACAGAAATGATAATCTTATATGATTCGGAAGTTCCTGTAACAGCTGAATATTTGGCATATAAAACCTTTTCATCAGTAAGAACAGTGAGGAATGATATTAGTTGGCTAACTAATGAATTAAAGTTACAAGGAGCAATTCAAATAATTTCACATAAAGCAAGAGGATACAGTATTCAAATTATAGATGAGTATAAAAGTAAAGAACTGTATTATAAATTGTTAGTGCTGGACTCGTTATATACAAATCGATCGGTGTTAGATACAAATCGGTGGTTGTATGTTGTACAAACATTACTTACATATGAGAGCATAAAAAAAGAAATACTTTGCGAGAAATTATACATTTCTGAAACAACTCTATCAGGAACTCTTTTGAAAGTGTCTGAATTTTTAAACTCGTTTCATATAAGTGTAAAATCTGCTAGCAATAAAGGGCTATATATTGATGGTAAAGAACAGGACCTTCGATCTTGTATTGTAGAAGTCGCATGTAGTTCATATCATGATACGGAGTTATTGTATCCTGTAATACAATTCGATACGATGATTTATGAGCATGCAGAGACATACAAGGAAATAAGACATGCATTATTAAAAATAATCCGAGAAAGTAAAATTGCTGTATCGGATATATCTTCAAAAAAATTAGCTACACATATTTGTTTAATAAAAAAACGAGTGCACGGGAATAAGAGTTTAGAATTATCAGAAGAATTGAAGGATGAAATATGTAAGACGTATGAATATGATTTAGCCAAAGAAATTTTTAGTGATAAAACGGTTTCGCTTTATTTAGGAAAACAATCTGATATAGAAATCATAAATTACGCTAGATTGCTTATTATAAATAGAGATATTGATTTACGTCACACTAACGATTACGATTATATGCAGGCATGTTATATTATTGAAAACCGTCGCATTTTTAAAAAGATAAGAGAAAAGATGTACAATACACTATATCGTTCTTTTTTTAAACTGGAAATGATACGTGTTTATGAAGAAGATTATGAGTCTTTGTTATTGCAAATATATTTAAAAAACAGATTTGATTATGCTAATAAGGAGAGGTTGGTAACTTATGTAGAAGGAGATATGCGTCATATATCACCGTTTGCAAAAGAAATCACTCGCATTATGTTGGAATATCTAGAGGAAGAATACCATACATCAATTAATGGAATAGAAGTGCAAGGCATTGCTTCTCTTACTGATTATATTTTTAAGCGAGTAAAATATTCTTATAAAAAATTAAGACTTGCAACAGCATGTATGGAAGGGAGAACTGTAGCAAATCAAATTAAGGAAAGTATAGTAGATCATTATAGAGATTACATAGAAGCTAATGATGTTTTCAATCTTTACGAAATGAGAAAAATAAAATTTGAAGATTATGATGCACTAATTATGCAGAGTAATTTCAGAGATAATCAAAAAGAATATCAATACTTCTCGTATCCAATTAAGATGATTCCTTATGTTGGATTAGATACAACTGAAAAACACACGTCTGAAAAACTGTTTGAGAGTCTATTTTTAAGCGGATATTCTCGTGAACAATTAGTACATATATGTAATATAACTAACATATTGTCAGGAATTAATATTACATCATACAATATGCTATTTGAGGTTTTAAGTTATAAATATGGGAAAACAGATACTGATCAGAAGTATTTATATGAACATTTGATAACAAGGAATGGAATACTTTCTTATACCTATGAAACTGGTGTAGCGTTAATTAATTTTGACTATGACCATACAGAGAAAGAATTTGTTGATGTTTATTCTGTAACTCATTCTTCTTTGCGAAATAACGTCTTTGAAATACGCTATGTTATCGCGGTATGTATTAATGAAAATTTAAATATATCAGAAATCAAGCAGATAAATCGAATGTTACAGATGATTGTAAATGATCAAAAAAATATTGAAGAATTAATTGACAATCCTAGATTAACCTGGGAAAAACTATGGGTTGAAATTCTAAAAAATAGTTTTGTAAATGGTTTTTAATGCTAGTTTGCATGAGATATAGTGCAAATTAATAAATTGCATCTTTATTGGTGAAAATAAATGCATTCACACAATGTTTTGTGAATGCTATTTTTGTTGTGGAGGTGGAAGAATGTTAAAACTATTTTTAGCATCACATGGACATATGGCCAGTGGAATGAAGAACTCGGTGGAAATATTGTGTAGAAGTTGCGATAATCTCACGGTATTTGATGCATATGTCGATCAAGATAGTGTAGCGGAGCATTTAGATGCATTCTACAAAACAGTTACACCAGAGGACAAGGTTGTATTAATGAGCGACCTATATGGTGGAAGCGTAAATCAGCAAATGTATCTATATCTAGATAGGGGAAATACAACCTTAGTTGCGGGTGTGAATTTGGCATTTGTACTTGAACTTGCGGTTAGAGAGAAAATTTCTCTGGAGGAGATCGTTCGGTTAGTAGAGCAAAGTCGAACTATGTTGAGAATTGTAGAAAAAGAAAATTTAGATACGAACAATGAAGAAGATTTCTTTTAAATAAGGAGAGTGAAAAATGATTACATTAGTACGTTTAGATGAAAGATTAATCCATGGACAAATTGCTATTAAATGGTCTCGATATACAGGTGTCGATAGAATTATAGTGGCCAATGATATTGCCTCTAGTAATGAAACAATTAGGAATTCCTTAATGATGGCCGCACCATCAATATGTAAGACCGCAATTAAATCTGTTGAAGATACAATAAAAATGTTGGAGAATCCAAAAGCTGCAGAGCACAAAATTCTTCTGATTGTATCAAATCCCGATGATTTAATTAGAATCTTAGAAAATGTATCAGATATTGAGGCCGTTAATATCGGAAACTATGGTCGTATGGAGCCTAAAACTTCTGCAGGAAATCGTGAAGCATATACAAAGAATATTTACTTATATCCAGAAGAAGTCGATAAGTTACATCGCGTCAAAGAATTAGGATTTGATGCATTTATTCAAACAATACCGGATGATCCGCAAGAATCATTAGAAAAAGTATTATCAAAAAAATAATTTGGAGGTAGAAAAATTATGGCTAGTGCAGCATTAACGGTATGTATAGCATACTATCTGATTTCGGTTTTAGATCCAACTGTCTTTTCGTGGCAATGTCTTAATCGTCCTATTGTAGTTGCTCCATTAACAGGTTTATTATTAGGGGATTTCCGTACGGGAATTATTATGGGAGCATCCTTAGAATCGATATTTATGGGTATATCAGCAATTGGTGGTTCTATTCCATCCGATGCAACAACATCGAGTATCATAGCAGTAGCATACACAGTTTTAACAGGAGCATCAGCAGAAGAAGGACTTGCTATTGCGATGCCTATTGGAACTGTACTTGCAAGTTTTAATTCACTAATAATGGCGGCAATTAGTTCACCACTCGCACCATACTGGGAAAAATTGGCAGTTAGTGATATTAAGAAGTTTAATATTCAGACAGCCGCTTGGACTCTAATACAGCCATTGATTATGACAGTTGTATTATTTATTTCAATTGCTTATGGGGTTGAGGGCTTGAATTTAGCTTTAAATTCATTACCATCATGGGTAATGAGAGGGCTTACTGCTTCAAGCTCTATGATGATTGCAGTTGGATTTGCGATACTAACGTCAATGATATGGGATAAAGAGGTATGCGTATTCTTTTTTATCGGGTATGTCTTGGCAGCATATTTAGGCTTACCAACATTACCAATTGCTATTCTAGGAGCATCGGCAGCCGTAATGTTATTTGTAATCCAGAAAGGAAACCTCGATCTGCGTAAAGAATTTGAGGGAAAGCTTAAGAGTATTACAAGAACAGAAAATAATTCAATGAATGATGAGGAGGATTTCTTCTAATGACAAACATAATTACAGCAGAAGACAAAAAAGTGCTTAATAAAATGTTCTTCCTTTCACACCTTGTATTTCCGTGCTTTAATATGGTGAAGATGGAAGCGGTAGGTTTCACATATACAATGGAACCGGCAATTGAGTCTATTTACAAGGATAATCCAGAAGGAAAAAAAGAGGCGTATCGAAGACACCAAACATTCTTCAATACACATGCAGTTCCATTTTCGTTTATTGCTGGTTTAAGTTATGCAATGGAAAAGCAACATGCACGTGGTGAGGTTGATGGCACAACGATAGAGAACGTTAAAGCATCATTGATGGGACCAACCGCCGGAATGTTTGATTCATTGTTCTTTAATACATTCCGTGTTATTGCAGCGGGAATTGCAATTGGTCTATGTGCACAAGGAAATATTATTGGAACCTTAATTTTCATTCTACTATACGGTGTGTCTCAGTCGGTATTGAAATATTTCTTTACAATTTGGGGATATACATTAGGAACTACTTTTATTGACAAGGTATTTAATTCGGGATTGATTGGAATTCTGTCAAAGAGTGCATCTGCGCTTGGCTTGACTATGGTTGGTGCAATGGCAGCAACTATGGTGAATGTGCCATTAAATTGGGTGGTTAAGAGTGGGCAGACAGAGGTTGTCGTAGCAGATATTCTAAAATCGATCTTCCCAGGATTACTTGGTCTAATATTATTATTTGTTATGGTTCATCTCATTAAGAAGGGTTGGAGACCAACAAAATTAATTGCTCTTGTATTTATTATTGCATTTGCAGGTGCGATACTCGGAATTTTTTAGATAGATATTGAAAGGGCAGCCATAGAGCTGCTCTTAGTAATGGAATATTATAGATAAATGTATAAAATAACAGAAAGAAGAAATATAAAATGAAACTATTGACACAAGGTGACGATTTTGGATTTACGCGGGGAGTTACGCTTGGAATTGTTGACTCTATTGATCGAGGAGTGCTGCGAAATACGGGATTATTTACAAATATGCCATCTACAGAATTTGCGGTATCGTTTATGAAAGATAGACCACAAGTTTGCTTCGGAATAGATTTTAATATAGTTTCTGGGAGAAGTGTGGCAGATCCTTCTCTTATACCACATTTAGTTGATGAAAAAGGCGAATTTATTCGCTCGAGCATTCGTGTGAAAGATGTGAATTTTAAGACTGAGGAAGGAAGACGCCAAATGTTTCCATATTCGGAATGCTACCTAGAAATGAAAGCGCAACTTAATAGATTTATTGAATTAACAGGGACCAATCCGGGCTACTTGCATGCGCATTCTTTGATGACAGAGAATTATATACAAGTAATCCGAGATTTATCACTAGAAACAGGGATTCCATTTTCAATGGATATTCAAAAAAAATATGGATTTATTTCACAAGCTGACTATATGGATATATCTAAATCGTCTTTGAATAGAAAAGTATTTGATCCAGTGGCGCAACTAAATAAAACACCACTAGAAGATAATATGTTGCATAAAGAAGACTATCTAAATGCAAAATATGTAATGATTGGTGGACACCCAGGCTATATTGATAGTGAGTTACTAGAACTTACAACATTATCGTTAGAGCGATGCAGAGATGCAGATATGATGATGTCACCCATCTTAGAAGAGTGGATTACTGATAATCATATTGAACTAATTACATACTATAATCTTTATTGAGAAAGTTATATTTTTAGGAGAAAGGGATAGAAAGAGAATCATTGATAGAAAAATAAAATCGTACATAAAAAGAATTTACAAAAAATTGATAATCTTTGTTGACAGGATGGTTAGCGTTTGCTAACATACAGTTAGCACAGGCTAACTGATGTCTCACTCTTTCCATCACACACTCCTTTATACATCAGTACCTGCGTGTTCCGGAACCCTTTATTTACAAGTCATGGGCAGACTTGTAAAAAATCTAATTGGCATAATGTCCGGAAAAAATCCATGCATATCCGTGTCCTCCTCAAATTACACTGGAATATGCGAAATAATGAAGAATATTGTAAGGACGGGGCATCCAAGCAATATTCTTTTTTCTTTCGTTTCGAAAAGTGATATGATTAGACTCGTGAACAGGGGTGCATGCATGCTGAGAAAAACCCTTATCACCTGATCTAGGTAAAGCTAGCGTAGGGAGTTCAGTTTTTTAATTCCTTACGCCTTCAAATGGAGGTGTATTTTTTATGAAAAACGATCAGATCAAAAAGATTGCATTCATGGCAATCTACATGGCGTTATATGTAGCGCTGAAAATGGTAGGAAATATGATACCTTTCCTACAGATGCCAAATGGTGGATCTATTGAACTGGAGTTAATTCCACTTATGATTGCATCGTATCATCTTGGTTGGAAGTATGGAGCTCTCTGTGGACTAGCTTCATTCTTACTAACAATTGTATTAGGTTTTCCAATGTACTTTGTTCAACCAATACAGATTGTATTAGACTATGTACTACCAATCAGTATTGTTGGAATGGTTTCATTGTTTAAACCATTTGAACATGCAAGCAAACCAATTGTATTAACTGTGGTATCTGTAATTGGTTTAACTGCTTGCGTTGCTGTGTATTACTCTTATGGTATGAATCTAATGGCTTTGGTGGGTGGTGTCATACTAGCTGCCTTAGTGATTGCATTAGGTCTATTCCTAACGAGCACAAAGGGGCACTTTGGTATTGTGATTGTGATGATCATCAAATACTTCTCTACAGTTATTTCTGGTGCCTATTTCTGGGCAGAGGGCACTGCGGCAGGAAGCTTACCGGCGTGGACATTCTCCCTAGGCTATAACCTCTGGTACAACTTAGTGACGATGATTGTCTGCTTGTTGATGGTTCCAGTACTAATGAGCAGAATTAAAAAAGCAAATATCCAAGGAATGTAATAGATTGGCACATGCCAATCTATTTTTTGGCTATAATAGAGGCGGAGGATTTGATATGACAAAATATATATTCCTAGATATTGATGGTACTTTATATAGTCCAACAATCAATGAAACACCAGAAAGTGCTTTACATGCAATCCATAAAGCAAGACAGAATGGTCATAAAGTATTCTTATGTACAGGAAGAAGCCTAGCGGAGATCGTGACATATCTAGAATATGATATTGATGGTTATATCCTTGCGGCTGGTGCGAAAGTTTACGCCGATCGTAAATGTATCTATGATAATCCAATTCCAAAAGAAGAACTGACGTACCTAAAAGATACGATTAATGGAATGGGACTAGGATATGGATTAGAAGGAAATGCAGGAGCGTATGGAAATAAACTAGGCTATGCGTTCCAACTCAAATACTTCTCACTACCGAATGCAAATCATGAGGAGAAAGTACAGAATGCGATGGCGAATTGTATCTATCCAGAAGAAGCAGCACATGAAGATGATGAAATCTACAAAATCTGCGTATACAGCGAAGATGGACATGAATTTGACCAATTAGAAAAAGTTCTACACAGTCAATATACCCTAACACGTGTTATTGAAGACCCTATCAAGAAATTCTATGGGGCAGAAATCACAAATAAAGATATCAATAAGGGAACTGGCATTGAGAAGGTTTTAGAACATTACCACGCTAATCGTAGTGATGCGATAGGCATTGGAGATAGCGGAAATGATATTCCGATGTTGTCCTATTGTGGTACATCTGTTGCGATGGGGAATGGTGCAGAGATTGTAAAGGCTATTGCGGATTATGTCACAACAGACATCTTAGACGATGGTATTTACCATGCATTCAAACACTTTGAGTTAATCGGCTAAAGGGAGAAAAATCTATGAAAGTTGGTATTGTTGGAAACGGGATGATAGTCCCTATCGCAATTGAAGCAATGCTACGAGCTGAGATTGAAGTAACAGCGTTATGGTGTCGGAATGGATCAAAGGGAAAACCAATTGTTGAGAAATATCATATACAAAATCAATATACAGATTATCAAGTGTTCCTAGGTGATGATTCATTTGATACGGTCTATATTGGTTTGACCAATACACTACATTATCAATACGCAAAGGACGCAATCCTTGCGGGAAAACATGTCATCGTAGAAAAACCTTTTACTGTATCTGTAACAGAAGCGAAAGAACTACAAGCTCTAGCATTAAAATATGGGTGCATGTTGTTTGAGGCAATCCTCTCAAGATATAGTCAAAACTATGAACATCTACGAGAAGAATTACCAAAGATTGGAAATATCAAATTGATACAAGCTAACTTTAGTAAATACTCTAGTCGCTATGATAAGTTTCGAAAGGGTATCATGACACCGACCTTTGATAAAGCATGTGGCGGTGGTGCCCTTATGGATTTGAATGTATATAACATTCACTTTGTTGTAGGTTTATTTAGTATGCCCAAGAAGGTGCAGTATTATCCAAATCTAGCAGAAAATGGTGTCGATACATCAGGTATATTGGTCATGGAGTATCCTGACTTTCAAGCAGTATGTACTGCCGCGAAAGATTCTTCATCTGATCCATTTGTGATAATTCAAGGGGAAGAGGGTACAATTGTGTATCCCGAAAGACCAGGATATGTACGATATGGAGAGCGTCATGATCGTCTTACAAATCTCACGGAAGAAATTGATGTTGTTGTAGAGGAAGATCCAATGAAAAATGAATTCCTATATATGCAGGAAATCATAGATACAAAAAATACAGAACAGATGAACGCATGGTTAGAGAAATCGATTGCGACAGTGGCTGTTTTAGAACAAGCATTACAATCCATTTCACAGGGTTAGATAATCGTATCTAGCCCTGTGTTAATTTATTAACGCATTTCTTGCAAGAAGAAAAACATGAGCGTATAATTCAGTTAGTTAAACTAAACTAACTTTAGAAAGAGGACAATGTGAGATACAGGATTAATCCGCTTGTTTTAATTTTCTATAATATATTGATCCCATGCATTTTAATGTTTGTACATGATAGATGGATACCTTTATATTTCTTTGTTGTAAGCAGTCTATTTTTGCTTTACATGAAGAAATATAAAAGACTATGTAAGACTATCGTAATTACAATTTTATTCTACTTTGGAGAGCAACTTTTGATGTTGAGTAACGTTGAGGTAATGCAGTTTGTCTCGATGCTATTTATGATGGTTGTTCGATTGATGCCAACGTATATTGTGGCTCTTATTTTAATATATGATTATCAACCGTCTGAGGTAATCTCTGCCTTACAGAGTATCCACGTGCCAAGAGCGTTCATTATAGCGCTGAGCATTACACTGCGATATATACCAACATTCTTTCGGGAATTACGCTATATCAATGAGTCGATGCGTCTACGTGGTATCCATTTTGAAATAAAAAATATAGTAAAAAGTTTTGGATATTTTGTAGTGCCACAATTATTCCGCTGTTTGATTTTGGCAGATGAATTAACATCTGCTGGGCTCTGTAAGGGAATTGATTGTACAGAAAGAAGAACGTCATATTACAATATTCGCTTTGGTATGAAGGATGCGCTCGTTACAATTGCGATTTGTTTGGGGCTAGTAGGAGAGATGCTATGGATTCGTATATTGTAGAGGGTAAGAACATTTCATTCCAATATCAAGATAGCTCTGAAGGAATTCAAGATATCCATTTTTCACTAAAGCCTGGTGAAACCATCTTGGTAACTGGTAATAGTGGTAGTGGTAAATCTACATTCCTGAAATGTCTTAATGGACTAATACCGCGTGTCGTAGAAGGAAAACTACAAGGAGAAATCTTGCTCAATCATCAAAATACAAAGGATATGAGTATGGCAGAGATTAGCCGTTATATCAGTTCTGTATTCCAAAACCCACGTAGTCAGTTCTTTACAACGAATACAACCTCCGAGCTTGTATTCAGTATGGAGAATTATGGTTGTAAGAAGGATATGATGGAAGCACAGCTTCAGAAAGTCACTGCACTTCTCAAAATTCAAAAATTAGTAAATCGTGATATTTTTCAATTATCCGGAGGAGAGCGTCAGATGGTTGCGATAGCCTCCGCGATGATGTTGGGACAAAAAATCATCTTGCTAGATGAACCATCTGCCAATCTTGATTATCACAACACCTATGTATTTAGAGGGCTGGTTGAGAAATTAAAACAAGAAGGCTATACCGTCTTGATTGCAGATCATCGTTTCTATTATCTAAGCGGACTCATCAGCCGTGTTTTTCTATTTAATGATGGAAAGATGCAAATCTTCGATAGTGAGCAGATGTTTAAAAATTCAAACTATGATACGCGAAGCTTTGATTTATTTGCAATGGATATTCCATTTCAAACACCTAGTGTGAATAAAGAAAAAGTTCTTTCGCTAGTGGATATTTCATACAAGGATATCTTACAAGATATATCGCTGGATTTCTTTACCAACGAAGTCACTGCAATTGTCGGTACAAATGGAGTTGGCAAGACAACACTTGCAAGATTACTCTGTAAGAGTATTGCATGCACGCATGGAAAGATAATCGGAGATATGCCATTCTATATTATGCAAGATGCGGATTACCAACTGTTTGGCACATCCGTACAGGCAGAGCTTGAAATCGCAGATCATACGATCAATCAGAAAGAGATTCAGGATGTGATGGATTATCTACAACTTACAAAATATGCAGATACACATCCATTCTCTTTGAGTGGTGGGCAGAAACAGCGTATACAGGTCGCATTGGGAATCTTGAGCAATCGTAAAGTTATCATTTTCGATGAACCTACCAGCGGATTGGATCTTTTATCCATGCGCAGGGTCGCAAGAGAGATTCAAGAATTAAAAAAGAAAGCATGTGTCATCGTCATATCTCATGATTATGAGTTTATTCGCTATATCAGTAATCGTGTTGTGTATTTAAAGGATACGACAGTGAAGAAAGATATTCCGCTAAATGCAGAACATCTATCCGAATTTAATCAAATTTTTATAGAAATGAGGGATGAATTATGAATTTGAAGATGAAGGATTTTGTATTACTTGCTTTACTGACAGCCTTATATGTAATCGTATACTTTGTGGGAGCGATGTTGATATCGCTGATAGGGCCATTTGGTGATTCGATTAGCGCAGGCGTATGCGGACTACTATCAGGGGTCATACTTGTATTTATCACTCGCAAGATTGGTAAGATGTGGCAGTTTACCATCATGGAACTTATCGTGATGGCTGTATTCGCACTCATGGGTTCAGGCTATTTACCGTGGTTTATTACATCCATGGTTGGTGCTATATTAGCTGATGTTATCGCATCTACATCAGAAAAGCCTAGTGTATTAAAGATTGCGATTGCGTCGGGTATTCTTCATGTTGGTAATGCTTTAGGTGGTATCATTCCTGCATGTTTCTTTGCGGAACAATATATGAATGAATGGATTGCAAGAGGACAAAAGCCAGAACAAATGCTAGCAATGGTAAAAGCGGCTCAAGGTACAATGGGTATTCTTGCGACAATCATTACCTTCGTACTTTCGGTGATTGGCGTATACATTGGCTATTCAATATTAAAGGGACATTTAAAAGAGAAATAATAGAAAAGAGGGATAAACAATGCGTTTGAAAATGAAAGATTTTGTATTACTTGCTTTACTAACAGCTTTATACATCATTGTATATTTTGTGTCGATGATGCTAATTTCGCTTATGGGTCCATTTGGACATGCGATTAGTCCAGGTATTTGTGGTTTGTTATCTGGTGCAATCTTGATATTTATTAGTCGTAAGATTGGCAAGATGTGGCAGTTTACACTAATGGAGCTCATCATTATGGGCGTATTCGCACTGATGGGAGCTGGCTATCTACCTTGGTTTATTACATCAATGGTTGGTGCAGTATTAGCAGATGTTATCGCATCAACGTCTAATAAACCAAGTGTACTAAAGGTTGCAATTGCGTCAGGTCTTATTCATGTAGGCAATGCATTAGGTGGAATCATTCCTGCATGTTTCTTTGCAGAGCAATATATGAATGAATGGATCGCAAGAGGACAAAAGCCAGATCAAATGTTAGAGATGGTAAAAGCAACACAAGGTACCATGGGCATTCTTGCGACAATCATTGCATTCGTTTTATCTGTGATTGGCGTATACATTGGTTATTCAATATTAAAGGGACATTTGAAAGAGGACTAAATGGAAATCGAAGAGAAAATAAAAGAAGATGTTAAGCGGTCTATAGAAACGAAGAAAAAAGATGCCATTAATCCAAGCATGGTTAAAAAATGGTTATTCTCCTTCGCCCCACAGCTACAAGGCAAAATGCGTTTATCGATTATACTTGCATGTTTTGGTGAAAGCTTAAAGTTCACATCGTATTTCTTTGCGGCATATGTCGCAAATGCTGTTATTACAAATCATATTGATTTACAAAAGATTTACTTATATGGAGGATTAACACTGCTGGCACTTGCATTACAATGTACACTAACATGTTTATCTAGTATGAAGAGTCATCGAATTTCATTCGAGATTCTCAGAAGCATCCGAAATAAACTAAGTGAGAAATTAGAACGTGTTCCACTTGGGTATGTTACATCAACACCAATCGGATATTATAAAGCGCTAATCGTCGATCGTGTTGGTTCTTTGGAAGATTGGATTGCACATGTCATGCCAGAGTTTCCCTCTCGCTTATTACACCCAATCCTAGCAACCATCTTGTTGTTTGTTGTGGATTATCGCTTGGGTTTAGCATGTTTTGTGAGTGTCCCATTTATCATTCTTGGATTTATGCTGATGTATTACAAGAGTGAAGAGCGTATGTATACTTGGTTAAATTCCAATCAGGATTTAAATGCTAGAATCATTGAATATGTAAATGGGATTCATGTTATTAAAACATTTGGACAGAGTAGACGTAGTTATCAAAAGTTTACAGAATCAGTAAACTACTACTTCTCCTCTACATTAGACTGGTGGAGACAGAGTTGGATTGCGATGGCTTTACTATTTGCGTTTGTAAATTCGCCAATCCTTGGAACATTACCGGTTGGTTTATATTTGTATTCACATCAAATCATCAATATGTGGCAGTTAATGTTAGGCTTAATCCTACCGTTATCGATTATTCCAAATGCATTCCAATTAATGATGAGTATGGAAATATATTCTTCGATTGAAACAGGCTTCCGCATGATTCGCAAAGTACTTACAATGCCAGAGCTTGTAAGACCTAGTAAAGATGTAACGCTATCAGATAAATGTTATCAATTTGAAAATGTGTCCTTCTCTTATGAAAAAGGAATTGAAGTATTACATGATATCAACTTTGAAGTAAAACCAAACTCTGTATTTGCGATTGTTGGAGAAAGTGGAAGTGGTAAGTCCACAATTGCGAAGTTAATGGCTGGATTCTTTGATGTAGATGCTGGAACAATTTCCTTTGGTGACCAAGATATCAAAAATATACCTACAGCACAACTCATGAAGTATGTTGCATATGTTGCACAAGACAATTTCTTATTTGACACAAGCATCCGTGAGAATCTAAAGGTTGCAAAAGCAGACGCAACGGATGAAGAAATTCAAAGAGCCTTACAAGCTGCCAACTGTCTAGAACTGATTGAGCGATTACCAAATGGCTTAAATACAAATGCGGGTGATTGCGGTAAGTTTCTTTCAGGCGGTGAAAGACAACGCATTACGCTTGCAAGAGCGATGCTAGCAGATGCGAAGTGTATCATCCTCGATGAAGCTACCGCATATGCGGATGTTGAAAATGAAGCGAAGATTCAGGAAGCGCTGAGTCGATTAATGAAAGATAAGACATTGATTGTTGTGGCACATCGGTTGAATACAATTGTTGGTGCCGATCAAATTATGGTATTAGACCGTGGCAAGATTGATAACATCGGCACACATCAAGAATTAATACAAAATTCTTCTGTATATCAGAAACTATGGCAGAGTTACAGTGGCAAGGAGGTGGCCGAATGAACTACTTTCGTAGATTATTTGAATTAGTTGGAAAAGATAAAGTGAAATTTATCTTTGGCTTATTCTTTGCATTCTTTAAGAATTTCAGTTTTATGTTTATCTTTGGTGCTTTGTATATTGCATTCTTAAACATACATGCATTAACAGCTACTGTAATATGGAATTGTGTAATGATCATGATAGGTGGTATCTTATTCCACTTTGTATTCCGTTACTTGGAAGATATCCTTGTTTCAGCTGAAGGCTATGTCATATTTAGAAATTTCCGCCTGCAGGTGGGAGATGAGTTGAAGAAAGCACCATTAGGATATTTCGATGACGCAAAACTAGGTAATATTCAAGGTGCTATGACAACATCGATAAACGCACTTGAAAACTATACGATGATGTTAGTTACCGGTGTGATTGCCGGATTTGGAATTTCAATCTTATTAACAATTGCGATGTCAAAGATGAATGTGTCGTTAGGATTATTCATGATTCCAGTGTTAGTGGTACTATCGTTTACCTTAGGGAAGCTTTATAAAATCGCAATGAGAAATGTTCCGCTACAACACAAAGTTGAACAAGAGATGAATTTTGCGGTAATCGATATGATTCGTGGTATGTCAGTTCTACGAACATATCCGATTAACGAGGATAGTCCTGTTAAGAATATGATTCAAGAGAAGGCAAAAGACCTTTATGCAGAAAAAAAGAAGGTAGATATCCGTTGTGAAGTAGAATTTTCATGGCGTGCTAAGGTTTATAGTTTTATTGTGAATGCAGCAAGTGTTATTTTGATTATTCTTACAGTTCATCTATACATGCATGAACAGATTACCTTTGCGAATTGTATGACGATGTTAGTGGGTTCCTACTTAATATTCTTGGGACTTGCGCCACTAAGCGATACAGCCTTCCTATATGCAAAGATTCCTGGTCAACAAAAGTACTTGGATGATGTATTCCAAATCCCTCAATTAGAAGAGGGAAATCAAACTACAATCAATGGACCTTTAGATATTCGCTTTGACCATGTATGGTTTGGATATCGTAAAGATACGCCTGTGATAAAAGATCTCAGTTTTAAAATCAAACAAAATGAAAAGGTCGCAATCGTAGGACCTAGTGGATGCGGTAAGACGACAATTGTCAATCTTCTCTCTCGATTCTGGGATGTAGATAAGGGAGCGATATATCTAGCTGGAAAGGATATTCGCGCGTATACAGTAGAGACATTATTTAAACAGATGTCTGTCGTATTCCAAGATGTGTATTTATTTAATGATACGATTATGAATAACATCCGTTTCGCAAAACCAGAAGCGACAGATCAAGAAATCTATGATGTGTGTCAGAAAGCACGCTGTGCTGAGTTTATATCAAAACTTCCACAGGGATATGAAACTGTCATTGGCGAAGGTGGTGCAAATCTCAGTGGTGGTGAAAAACAACGCATCAGTATCGCTCGAGCATTATTGAAGGATGCACCTATCATTCTGCTGGATGAAGCCACATCAAGTGTAGACCCAGAAAATGAGGCAGAAATTCTAGCTGCGATTGATGCGCTATGTAAAGGGAAGACAGTGATTTCGATTGCACATCGTATTAGTACAGTAGAAAGTGTAGATCATATACTTGTCATTGATGATGGTTCTTTACAAGAAGAAGGAAAACATGCGGATTTAATTCAGAATGGCGGAATCTATGCCGGGTTTATCAAATCTCGTAAAGACGCAAAAGGTTGGCGAATAGAGAATTAGCCAATATGCATGAATGGTAGATAATCATATTGTTCAATGTAGCTTTTCAGACAATGTCTTTGTTCAATCAAGCAGTACAGTTCATGCAAGGGGTAGATGTGAATATCTGCCCTTTGTTAATTTGTTAACATAGTTCTTGCAATGAGTATTACATGGGCGTATAATTCGGTTAGTTTAATAAAACTAACTTCTGAAAATGAGAGTGTTGCACGTGCTTGCATGTTATCAAGATTATTAACTAACATTGTTGGAATTTCAAACAAAATAGGGTAAAATTCACAAGTAAAAAAATCTGATAATATCATTGGACGTATAAACCGCTTTCATTTACAATAAAAAATGTTAGGTAGACGGAGGAGAAAAAAATGCTAGATAATGAAAAATGGCAAGGCTTCCAAGGAAGAAACTGGAAGGAAGAATGCAATGTTCGTGACTTCATCCAAGCAAACTACAAACCTTATGATGGTGATGAGAGTTTCTTGGCTGACGCAACAGATGCGACTAACAAGCTTTGGAGCAAATTACAGGAATTGCAGAAGGCTGAACGTGAAAAGGGTGGTGTTCTAGACGAAGAGGCTGATGTAGTATCAGGCTTAACTGCATATGGCCCAGGCTATATTGATGAATCCTTAAAGGATTTGGAAAAGGTTGTAGGTCTTCAGACAGATAAGCCTTTAAAGAGAGCGTTTATGCCTTATGGCGGTATCCGTATGGCAGAAGAAGCTTTATCTACATATGGCTATACACCAAATCCAGAATTACATAAGATCTTTACAGAGTATCACAAGACACATAACCAGGCTGTATTTGATGCGTATACACCAGAGATGAAGGCTGCTAGAAGTAGCCATGTTATCACTGGTTTACCAGATACATACGGGCGTGGACGTATCGTTGGTGACTACCGTCGTGTAGCTTTATATGGTGTTGACCAATTGATTGCGTGGAAAGAAGAAGATAAGTTAAACTGTGGCGATGGCACAATGGTTGATGATGTCATCCGTCAAAGAGAAGAACTAGCTGAACAGATTCGTGCATTAGAAGGCATGAAGAAGATGGCGGCTGTATACGGATATGATATTTCTGGTCCAGCCTCCAATGCTAAGGAAGCAGTTCAGTGGTTATACTTCGGTTACTTAGCAGCTATCAAGACACAAAATGGTGCTGCGATGTCTGTTGGACGTATTTCTACATTCTTAGATATTTATATCGAAAGAGACTTAGAAGCAGGCACATTAACAGAAAGTGAAGCACAGGAATTAATTGATCATATCGTTATGAAGTTCCGTATGGTCAAGTTTGCTCGTATTCCTGCATATAATGAATTATTCTCTGGCGACCCAGTATGGGCAACACTAGAGGTTGCAGGTATGGGTATGGATGGTCGCTCTATGGTAACAAAGAACGACTTCCGTTTCCTACATACATTAGAAAATATGGGGCCTTCACCAGAACCTAACTTAACAGTACTGTACTCATCCCGTTTGCCAGAAAACTTCCGTAAGTATGCGGCTAAGATTTCTGTCACAACAAGTTCTATTCAGTATGAAAATGACGATGTAATGCGCCCTGAATGGGGAGATGATTACAGCATCTGCTGCTGCGTATCTGCTACACAGACAGGTAAGGAAATGCAGTTCTTCGGTGCTCGTGCAAACCTCGCAAAGACACTTCTATACGCTATCAATGGTGGTGTAGATGAAAAGAGCTTAAAGCAGGTTGGGCCAGCATATCGTCCAATTACATCTGAATACTTAGACTACGCTGAAGTAGAGGCGAAGTATTTACAGATGTTGGATTGGTTAGCAGGTTTATATGTAAATATCTTGAACCTCATACAATATATGCATGATAAGTATTACTACGAAGCAGCTGAAATGGCTTTAATTGATACAGACGTTAGAAGAACATTCGCTACAGGTATTGCAGGATTCAGTCACGTTATTGACTCCCTATCCGCAATCAAGTACGCAAAGGTTAAGACAATTCGTGATGAAAATGGATTGGTTGTTGATTATGAGATTGAGGGAGACTTCCCAAAGTATGGTAATGATGATGACCGTGCAGACGAAATTGGTGTATGGTTATTAAAGACATTCATCACAATGATTAAGAAGCATCACACATACCGTAACTCTGAAGCTACAACTTCAATTTTGACAATTACATCAAATGTTGTTTATGGTAAGTACACAGGTAATATGCCAGATGGCCGCCGTGCTTGGACACCATTGGCTCCAGGTGCTAACCCATCTTATGGTGCAGAACAGAATGGATTACTTGCATCACTTAACTCATTAACAAAGCTTCCATATCACTGGGCATTAGATGGTATTTCTAATACACAGACAATGGATCCTAATGCATTAGGTCATAGTGATGTTGAAAGATCTAACAATCTTGTAAATGTATTAGATGGCTACTTTGACCAAGGTGCTCACCACCTCAACGTTAACGTCTTCGGCAAGGAGAAGCTCGTTGATGCGATGGAACATCCAGAGAAGCCAGAATACGCTAACTTCACAATCCGTGTTTCCGGATATGCAGTTAAGTTTATCTCTCTAACAAGAGAACAACAGTTAGACGTTATCGCAAGAACATTCCACGATCATATGTAATTGTTCTTGTGCAAAACAGGACTATAGTTTGGTAAAATGACTCTGTTATCTACAGAGTCATTTTTATCAAAAAGATATAAAGGGGTGAGAACATGAAGGGACGCATACATTCATTTGAAACCTTTGGGGCAGTTGATGGACCCGGAGTACGATTTATCATATTTTTAAAAGGCTGTAATATGCGTTGCAAATATTGCCACAATCCAGATACTTGGGAGATGGCTGGAGGAGAACTCTATACCGCAGAAGAAGTATTACAGAAGGCGCTACGCTATAAGAATTACTGGGTCAATGGTGGTGGAATCACTGTATCTGGTGGAGAAGCTCTATTACAAATGGATTTCATGATTGAACTGTTTGAATTAGCACATAAACAAGGTATTCACTGCACTTTAGATACAGCGGGCAATCCATTTACATACGAGGAGCCGTTTTTCTCCAAGTTTGAACGATTGATGAAAGTAACAGATTTAGTACTCTTTGACTTAAAAGAGATTGATGATAAAGTGCATCGATATCTAACAGGTGTATCGAACGAAAATATCTTAGAATGTGCAAGGTATCTTTCTGATCATCATATTCCAATGTGGATTAGACATGTTCTAGTTCCTGGAATTACCGCAAACAAAGAAGATTTACAGAAGCTGAGAGAATTTATCGACACGTTAGATTCCGTTGAGAGAGTGGAAGTGTTACCATATCATGTATTAGGTATTCCGAAATACGAGAAGATGGGAATCAGTTATCCTCTAATGGATACGCCACAACCTACAAAAGAACAGATTGAAACTGCAGAAAAGATTTTGGGGGTGAAGAAATGAGTGATATTCTCGGCATTGAAAAGAAAAGAAACTTACGCGATCTAGGTAGTTATCAGACACAGGATGGTAAACATGTTAAGAAAGGATATTTCTTTCGTAGCAGCCGTTTAATGGACTTTGATAAAGAAGAATTAGAAATCTTGAATTCTCTGCACATCAAGAAAATTTATGATTTACGTTCAAAGGAAGAAGTTAAAGATGCACCGGATCCAGAATTAAAAGGAGCTGAATACATTCATTCATCTGCTGCAGCACGTGCGGATGGAACGGAAGTAAACTTTTCTCCAGCTACACTCATCGCAGAAAATGTTTATTCCAAAGAAAGCAATGATGAATTTACGCATAAGGTGTATGGTAACTTACCATTCTCTTATGCATATAAGAGAATATTTGAAGATATTGTAGCAGGCAATGTACCAATCTTATTCCATTGTTCCGCCGGAAAAGATCGTACAGGAATTGCGGCAATCTTAATTCTATTAGCACTTGGTGTGGACGAAGAAACAGCGATGTATGACTACATGTTAACAAATGAATACCGTAAGGAATATATCGATCACTTCAAGACGGTTTTCCCACTTACAAGAATAGATGGGGAGCTTGCGGGTATGTTACTGGCGTATGAGGGAGTAACATATACCAATGCAGATTATTCGCTCAAGCGTATTAAAGAGAAGTATGCAAGCTATGATGAATACTTCGAAAAAGAATACAATCTTGATAAATTTGCATTACAAAGACTACGAGATTTATACACAGAGTAAGCGGCAGAAAAATCTGCCGTTTTCTATATGTTGTTTTGTATTATTTTGTGAAAGGTATATGATTACATATGGAGAAATACAATGAAATTATCAAAGAAGCAGAAGAGCTTGATAGCAAAGATATTAAAGAATGGAATACCAATACTAGTATTGTTATTTCTTCTGAACTTCTTTTATCAAGAGACAAGAAAATATGATTTTGTAGGGGTTTGGTTCCCTGATTATGAAGATGATATTACGATCCAGTTTAATCCAGATTATTCAGGTGTTTATTATGATGATCTTACAAAGACTGCCTTTCGCTGGAAGAACTACGGTAATCAACTTGAGATGACAATGAATGATGAAAAGAAAGTCTATCACTATACGATAGAAGGAAAATATATCCACTTACAATCCGATAATGAATCCTTTATCCTATATAAATACGGAAATTAATTAGCAATTATTAAATACTTGTGATAATGATAAAAAGCCTTTAAATATAGGCTTTTTATATATTCTAATTATAACATCAGAAAAATAATTAAAATTTTTAGCACTTAGGTATTGACAGTGCTAAAAATATGAGTATATTAGTATGTGTAAGGTGAAAGACCTTAGGAGGTATATGATATGAAATATATGACAACAAGAAAGAATGATTTATTTAATGATATGTTTGATGATGTATTTAGAGCTCCAGTATTCACAGGAAATAATATTTTAAAGACAGATGTTCGTGAGAAAGATGGAAAGTACATCTTGGAAGTAGAGGTTCCTGGATATAAGAAGGATGAAGTATCTATTAGTTTATTCAATGGTAATCTAACAATCAGTGCTTCTCGTTCATCTACAGAAGAAGAGAAGGATGAGAAGGGTAAAGTATTACGTCAAGAAAGATTCAGCGGTAATACATCGCGTACATTCTATGTAGGTGATGCAATTAAGGATACAGATATTCACGCATCTTTCGATAATGGTATCTTAAAGATTGAGTTACCAACAGAACAAAAGAAAGAAGAAGAAACAAAGAAATTTATCGAAATTCTATAACTGGAAGAAATTCCAGTTTTTTTATGCACCTCAAATTTAGAATCTAAATGCAACGGTAAAGAATAAAAAATGACCTATAGAGTCTAGCACAATGATGCCTGCAAAGACAACGTTGAAAGGAGAAACTATGAGTCATCATAAGCATCTGATACTAGAAGAGCGAGAACTGGCACTAAAATATTTTATTGTTTTACTTCGACAAATTGAAATTTCTATACTTCTATACATTTTTGATTTTTGTCTAAATGTTCGTTACATGCTTTGCCCATTTTTTAATGGCGGCATTGGTGCGCTTTGTGATTGCTTCATGATAAAGCCTGTATCCTGCAATATCATGTTCTTTTAGATATGTCACAGCTTTTTTACTACCAAAGTAAAACATATCCCGAAGCAGAAAATAATCGGTTATACTCTCCCATAAAAATGCTAAAGCACGGTAATTTCCCTCATCGTCATTCTTTTCCACGCGATGCATGGTCTTTTGTATCCACTCAGTGATGAAGGTTTTTTCTTCCTTTGGGAGGACGGAGTTCTCTGCCACATAGGTTCTTACCCGACGCTTTAAATCGGCTGCAAGGTCGTCAGTATCATAAATAATGTTTCCGTCATATACAGTCAGAAACGCATCGAGTTTCTCCCTGGTGACTTCTGCTCGTGTAAAAATAAAGCAGTCCAATGGGATTCCGTCAATCACCATACTGTCATGTTTTGCGGTTTTTTCTTCAACGATAATCATGCAGTCAAAATCGCTGTATTCGTCATTCGTTCCGCACTGGAAAGAGCCATATGTAATCAGCGCAAGTGGCTGATATTTTTCTTTCAGATACTCTTGATATTTCTCCATTCTTAACACCACCAGATTCCAGTTTATATTATACAACATTTATATTTTATGCTATTTTTAATCTATTCTTTCCATTCCAAGTTTAATATTTTCTCTATCCCCAAAAGGAGAATTCTTTAGATAATGTGCAATTCCCCTTTCCAAAGACTCATCATCCGTGGAAACGTGGGACCAATGAAAATATGAATGGACTTCGCATAGAATAGTTTCCAAAAGGAAAAGATGTTACCGACATATCTGAACAATATGTAAAGAAAATGTTCGATAAACGGAATAAGCAACCAAAAAACATGCTTGCGGATATAGAACATCATATGAAATATATTATTCAACCATGCTGCGCTTTACTTGAAAATTCAGGACATATAAAAACAGCCTTGTGGCTGTTAGTTGAAATTGATATCACCTGCGTTTGTTTTGATGAGAATCTCACCTTTTCCATCACCGACAATATAGTTTTTATGGCGGAGCTTTTGATATGGTAAATCATCGTCAAAATCAATATCTCCGAAGTTTGTGGAGAGACTTGCGCGGTAGTCTTTTGTTTTTGTTGTCATATCGATATCACCGGCAGTAGATGTAACTTGGATATTCTGGATTTCTCCACGAACATTTAAATCAATATCACCGGCAGTTGTCTTTACTTCAATGATAGGAGAGGATACTTCCATATCGATATCACCTGCAGCAGCAGAGAGTTGAATGACGTTTGCGGCGTGCTTTTGAATATCGATATCACCAGCTGCGATATTGGCATATAGATTACCTGTTGTATTTGTTAAGTCCACATCACCAGCAGATAGCTTCATGCCGATTTCATCAAAGTTTGAATCAGAAATATCTAAGTCACCCGCCAGCATCGTAAAGTCTGCACGCTTCATTTCAACACGGCTAAGAGAGACATCTCCAGATGTGTTATGGCAGTTAAATTCATCAAGTTTGATATCATTGATATCCACATCACCAGCAGGTGCTTCCATTGTGATTGTTGAAATACCGGATGGAATTTGTACAGTTAAGTCACCACTGCCAGCCACAAGAATCGTAGCGGTATTATCACTTACCTCACAACGAATGCCATCAGTTGTAGGATTTATGAAGATACTTTGTGACTGCGTAAATTCATAGCAGAGTTCATTTCCTTTTTCTAGAGTGATATCTAAGGATGATATTAATGTCTCACTATGAATCACTAAATGAGCAATAGAACTTGGGAGTGTTTGAGTCTGTGGCTCTGTATAGTAGTGTGCTGTATTCTTCTTACGGTCCATATTAGCCGTAAAGCTTTTCGCATGCCCAAGTGCTTCATCTGCGATGCGTGTAAATGCATGGAATGCTGTAGATAATCCTTCTTTTAAATCTTGGTAGTCCTTGCTCTTCTGTTCTTTATGAACAGTTTCTTTTTCTCCACCCATCATATGAATGTTTTCTAGTACATCATCAATTGTTCCGAGATCATTCATGATTTCTTCTTCGCTTCTTCCTTCGCTGATTCCTTCTTGGAAGTGTGCTTCGAAGGCATCAAGAATATCTTTCTTAAAACTTGGAGAGTAATTTGCGAGAGCATGATTCAAAGCTGCTAAGTATTCATTTTTTGTCATATCAATTTTTCCACCTTTTGAACGAACGTAATCCATTCTTCTTTCTGTTGTTGTTGATAAAGTTTTCCTTCTTCTGTTAAATGATAGTATTTTCGAGCTGGGCCACCAGATGACTCGACAAGATAGGTTTCAAGATAACCATTATCTTTTAGTCTTTTTAGTATTAAATATAATGTTCCGGCAGTTACGGACATTTCTTGGGAAATATCTTCAGTCAGTTCGTATCCATACTTATCATCTTTTACTAACCTTGAAAGAACGCATAATTCTAAAACACCTTTTTTAAATTGTGCATCCATTGTTTTTCCTCCTTGTAAGTAGAATATAACACATACTATTATATAATGCAATATAGTATGCAAAAAAATATACTCCGTTTGGAGTATATTAGAGTAAATGTATTTGATGTGCTTCGCATTCATCGGCCATATCTTGTGGCCAGATGGAAGCTTGTACTTCGCCAACGTGAGCCTTATTCAGCAGTAACATACACAATCTAGATTGTCCAATACCACCACCAATGGTATATGGAAGTTCACATTTTTGAATCATCTGGTGATATGGGTAATGGAGGCGTTCTTCCGCATTGCGGATACGGCATTGTTCTACGATGGAGTTTTCATCGACACGAATACCCATGCTGGAGATTTCTAATGCACGCTCTAGGGATGGTAACCAGAAGAATAAATCTCCATTGAGGTTCCAGTCATCATAGTCAGGTGCACGTCCATCATGTGGCTTTCCACTACGCTTCAGAGCGTGACCAATTCGTTTGATGAAGGCGCATTTCTTTTCTTTTGTGATTGCATCTTCACGTTCTTTTGGCGAAAGGTCTGGGTACATGTCTTCTAATTCTTGGGAATCGATGAAGAATACATCATTTGCTAGATGGCACACTGCGTGTGGGTATTTATACCAGATTTCATGTTCCATGTGTTTGATGACTTTAAAGATCGTACGTACTGTTTCCTCTAGCATCACTTCTGTACGTTCTTCTTTCGTGATGACTTTTTCCCAGTCCCATTGGTCAACGTAAACAGAATGTAAGTTATCAAGCTCTTCATCACGACGAATCGCATTCATATTTGTATATAATCCATCATGAACTGCAAAATTATATTTCTTCAGTGCGAAACGTTTCCACTTGGCAAGGGATTGTACAACTTCGATTGTTTCGTTTGGCATCTCTGCAATATCGAATGATACAGGGCGCTCTATACCATTCAGGTTATCATTCAAACCAGTACTCTTTGGAACGAACAATGGAGCGGAGATTCTAGATAAATGCATCTCTCTTCCAAACTCCTTTTGGAAAGTATCACGGATATATTTGATGGCTTCCTGTGTCTGTCTAACATCAAGAATAGGATCATAGTCTTTAGGTATTACTAATTGCATAACATCACCTCATAGTGCGTTTAATTTTAACACAGAATGAAGGGCATGAGATAGAGAGAAATACTGTAATTTGATAGCTTTTTGAATATGAAATTGGCGATATAACATGCATACATGCAGGCGGTGTGTATATTCCTTGAAAAATTTAATTATATTTCATACAATATAACACGATTAAGGAGCGTTATGATGACACGTTATGATATAGCAATTATCGGTACTGGCCCAGCAGGATTAGAGGCAGCCATTACCGCAAAGGTGCGTAATAAAAATATTATCTTATTTGGATCAAAGGACTTGAGCCAAAAGATGCAGGTGGTAAAACACCCAATTTTAAACTACTTAGGTTTACCATCAAAGACAGGTGTAGAGATGGCTAATGTATTCCAACAGCAGTTGGATGAACTTGGAATCTCGATTACAGAAGAGAAGGTTTCAAATGTTTATGCGATGGGTGAATACTTCGCATTACAGTTAAATAACAGTGAAATGGTTGAGGCGACATCTGTTATCCTAGCAATCGGTGTTGTGGCTGGTAAGCCATACGCTGGTGAGGAAAACTTCTTGGGTCGTGGAGTTAGCTACTGTGCAACTTGCGATGCACCTTTATATAAAGGAAAGGTAGTTGCGGTTGTAGCAGGTAGTCAGGAAGAAGAAGCAGAAGCTGATTTCCTTGGTGAAGTATGTGAAAAGGTATATTACTTCCCACAATATAAGGATGAACCACAGTTAAATAGTAAGAACATTGAAATTCATCACGAAAAGCCTGTTGAGATTACAGGTATGATGAAGGCAAATACGCTGAGGACAGATCAAGGTGAATACATAGTAGATTGTGTATTTATCTTACGACCAACACAATTTCCAGGCTCGCTTGTGCCAGGACTTGAAATTGTAGGAAATGCAGTCAAGGTTGATTTACAGATGAAGACAAACTTACCAGGCTTATTTGCGGCAGGTGATATTACAGGACAGCCATATCAATATATCAAGGCGGCTGGTCAAGGAAATGTTGCGGCATTATCTGCAGTAGCGTACGTTGATGAATTAAAGAGAAAGAAACAATAGGTGATTAACATGGCAGGACAGAAAATAGACGCACTTAAATTAGAAAATCAATTATGTTTTCCACTCTATGCGGCTGCTAGAAAGATTACAGCAGCATATACTCCTATCCTAAAACCACTTGAGATGACATATACACAGTATATTGTATTCTTAGTATTATGGGAGAAGGATGATATCTCCGTGGGTGAGCTGTGCGAAAGATTATATTTAGATAGTGGAACAATCACACCATTACTAAAGAAGATGGAAGATAAGAATTGGTTAACAAGAACTCGTTCCAAGTTAGATGAGCGTGTTGTAATGATCAAGTTAACAAAAGAAGGCAAGAACATGAAGAAACAATGTGCAGATATTCCTGCAAAGGTTCGTTCTTGTGTATGTCTTAACCAGAGTGAAGCACTTGATTTGTATAAAGTACTGTATAAGCTTCTAGAAGAGAAAAAATAAGCTATGTCAATCGACGTAGCTTTTTTGTGCATGCATGTAATATAAATTATTTCTGATTGTGTTTCTCTTTGATTTCTTTCTGATAGTCTTTTGAAACTTGCATGGTATAGCGATACCAAGATTCAAAATAATCAGAAAGACAAGCATCCTGTAACAGTGCTTTTGTGCGCAGGATATTTTGTTCCTCGCGGCCTATGTCTAGAATTGGAAGTTGGTTAGCTAGCTTGTATTGGATAATACTTTCTACAGCATGCATACGCTGTTCAAATAATTGAACCAATTGAGTATCAATATCATTAATTTCTAAGCGTTTTTCATCTAATAGTGTCATACATACCTCGTATGTTTATCTTAGCAGATATGAAAAAAGGGCTCAACGCCCTTTATTCTGCTTCTTCACTAAATTGTGAATTGTAGAGATTTGCGTAGAACCCGTTCTTAGCAAGTAGTTCATCATGGGTACCGATTTCCACAATATCGCCATGATCCATGACTAAGATCATATCTGCGTTTTTAATTGTGGATAAGCGGTGTGCGATGATGAAGGATGTCTTACCTTTCATCAGGTTTTCCATACCTTTTTGAATTAAGATTTCTGTACGTGTATCCACGGATGAAGTCGCTTCATCTAGAATTAAAATCTTAGGATCACTCAAGAAGGCGCGTGCAATTGTTAGTAACTGTTTTTGGCCTTGTGAGATGTTTGTGGATTCTTCATTGATAACTGTTTGATATCCATTTTCAAGTGTACGAATGAAGTGGTCAACATAGGCTTGGTCTGCCGCATGCATGACTTCTTCGTCGGTTGCGTTTAATTTGCCGTAGCGGATATTGTCCATAATTGTGCCAGAGAATAACCAAGCATCTTGTAATACCATACCGAAGCTATTACGTAACTGACCACGTGCAATATCCTTTGTGTTAATGCCATCAATGAATATATCACCGCTATTTGTTTCGTAGAAGCGCATCAGTAGTTTGACGATTGTTGTCTTACCAGCACCTGTTGGTCCAACAATCGCTACCTGTGCACCTTGTTTAATATATGCACTGAAGTTATGGATGATTGTCTTTTCAGGTGTATATCCAAAGACAACATTCTCGAATGTAACTTGACCCTTAAGGGTGCTGTTTCCGTTTTCATCCATGATATTGACGGAATTCTCTTTATCAGGAGTTTGTTCAGGCTCTTCTAGGAATTCAAATACACGTTCAGCGGCAGCTGCAGTAGATTGTAGTACATTCATAATCTGGGCAGTCTGTGTAATTGGTTGATTAAAGCTACGTACATATTGGATGAAGGCTTGAATATCACCGATTGCTAAGCCGTTATGAAGGGATAAATATCCACCGAGTACACAACATCCAATATAACCAACATTTCCAATTAAACTTGTAATTGGCTGCATTAATCCACTAATAAATTGTGACTTCCAAGCAGATATATAAAGCTCTTCGTTCATCTTGTTAAATGTACTGATGGAACGCTCTTCTCCATTGAAGGCTTTCATGACGATATGACCACCATACATCTCTTCAATATGACCGTTGACTTCACCAAGTGTCTTCTGTTGTTGGATGAAGTACTTCTGTCCATTTTTGACAACAGACATTGCCGCAACAGCGGAAAGTGGCACAATAACCAATGCCATTAACGTCATCTGCCATGAAATGGTAATCATCATGTATAGGATACCGATGATGGTAATCAACGAAGTAAAGATCATCTGTATCGATTGTGTTAATGACTGTGACATCGTGTCAACATCATTTGTAATACGAGATAATACTTCACCATGTGTTTGTTTATCGTAGTAGTTTAATGGCAAACGATTGATCTTCAAAGAGATTTCTTCTCTTAAGCGATAGGTTACCTTCTGTGTAACGCCTGACATTATCCATGCTTGAATGTAAGAAAGAATGCCAGAGAGTACGTATATACAAAGTAGTAAAAGTAATGTGTGTTTAATACCATCGATATCGATGGAACCTGTCCCACTGTATTTGGCAATTAATCCTTGGACTAGCTTTGTGGTCGCATTACCTAAAATTTTAGGACCGATAATTGTGAAGATGGTTGAGCCAACCGCAAAGATAATGACGAACACAATTGCGATGCGGAATGGCTTTAGATATTTCAATAAAGTAGATAGTGTTTTCGATAAGTTTTTTGCTTTCTCGTTGGAAGCACTCATCATTCCATGTCTTTGACTCATTCTCCCAACTCCTCTCTACTTAACTGTGAGTGTGCGATTTCTTGGTATACTTCACAGCTCTTTAATAACTCTTCGTGTGTTCCAATACCAGCCATCTTACCTTGATCTAAAACAATAATCTTATCTGCATGCATGATGGAACTAATACGTTGTGCAACAATAAATACCGTTGCGTGTTTCTTGGTGATGAGTTCTGCAAGGGCAGCGCGCAGTTTCGCATCCGTCGCATAGTCTAATGCACTAAAGGTATCGTCGAAAATATATACCTGTGCATCCTTCGCAAGTGCTCTAGCGATGGAGAGACGTTGTTTTTGACCACCAGATACGTTTGTGCCACCTTGGGCAATTGGTTCATTCACTCCATTTGGCATGCGGTCTACGAATTCCTTCGCTTGTGAAACGGATAGTGCTTCTTCCATCTTTTCATCACTTAAACTTTCATCTGCGTAGCGAAGATTTGATGCGATTGTTCCACTAAAGAGAATACCTTTTTGAGGAACATACCCAATACGATCACGTAATTCCTTCTGTGATACATCGCGAATATCGATATCTCCAAAGCGAATCGTACCTTCAGTTATATCAAAGAAACGAGGTAATAAGTTTACCAGTGTAGTTTTACCAGAACCAGTCGATCCGATAAAGGCAACGGTCTCTTCTGGGTTAGCGGTAAAGTGAATGTCTTCCAACACATTTTCTTCTGCGTTGGCGTATTTGAATGAAACGTGGTCGAAGGTGATTGGTGCGTTTTCTTTTGGTAAGTGTTTAGGCTCAACTGGGTCATGGATTGTAGGTTCCGTTTCGAGAATTTCAAAGATACGGTTTGCGGAAACGGAAGAACGCGGAACCATGATAAAGATCATTGCAATGATCATAAATGACATTAAAATTTCAGTTGCGTATTGAAGGAATGCCATCATATCACCGATTTGCATCGTTCCTGCATCTACTTGGTTTGTGCCAATCCAGATAATTCCGACAGATAATGCACTTAACGCAAAGGTCATAATTGGCATTGGTAATCCCATTACTCGATTTAGGAATAGATTCAGTTTTGTAATATCATCATTCACTTTTTTGAAACGTTGTTCTTCATACTTCTCATTATCAAATGCACGAATGACTAACATACCTTCAAGTTGTTCACGAGATACACGATTTAATTGGTCTACAAGCTCCTGTGACTTCTTGAATTTTGGCATTGTGAAGGAGAAGATGCCAATCATGAGTGTAATCAAACCTGCAACACTCCATGCAAGCAAGGAAACAAGAGAAGAGTAGTGAATGACTTTAAATAGGGAAGTAAATCCCATGAATGGTGCAAATAATACAATTCTTAAGAACATTGTTAGAATTGTTTGTACCTGTTGAACGTCATTAGTTGTACGCGTGATCAAAGATGCGGTTGAAAAACGTGAGAATTCAGCAGAAGAGAAGGTCTCGACTTTAGCAAATACATCACGACGTAAATCACGACTGGCTGCGGTAGCAGTGCGTGAAGAAAGGTATGCGGAACCAATCGCTGAAATTGTAGCGAGTAATGATATCGCAAGCATCCAGAAACCTTCCTGCATGATATAGCGGTTCTGAATGGCCGCTGTATCCATCTGTAGGTCTTGATAAACTTTCTTGACCGCTAATGTTTGTGCTGCAGTTAGATTCGCATCGGTATATTTCGATAACATCGCATCAAACTGATTTACTATCTGTTCCTTCAATTGTGGCTGTAGTGCTAGTGCTTGATACAACTGTGAAGAACTATCTAGCTTGAAGCTTTTGAGAATCTCTTCATTTTCTAATAATGATGTCATTAGTAAAGGCTTTTTAATCGTATCTTCAAGGGAACTATCAGGATGATCCTTTAAAACATAGATATCTTCTTTTTCTACTAGAGGATATTTCTTAGTATAAGAAGTGTCACCCTGAGAAACTTGAACATAGTTATCTTCTAGGATTGTTTTACTTTCTTCATCCATAAAGACTTGTAGGTGGTTGTAAGTCTCCTCAGACATCGCAGAAGGGATAGACTCTGTAATTCCGCCATACTGAATACCGTAGGTAATAATCTTTGACATATGGTCTGGTAAAGCAAGCTGTGCTTGTACTTGGGCAAATACCAATACAATGACAGCTACTACCGAGATCCAATAGGGCTTTAAATAACGAAATGCTTTTAACATATTGTTTTCTCCGTCTTAGAATACATTTATATTACCACTGTAATATAAATGCTACAACAAAGTTACAACAATACTTGTCTATTGTTATAGAAAGATGATAAAGTATTACGTGGAGATATCATGAAAGACAACAAGAAAAATGAAATTAGAGAGATTGCGTTAGATCTATTCCGTAATCATACATATGATAGTGTCAGTGTAAATCGTATTGCCAAGGAAGCGGGCATTTCAAAGAATACCTTCTATTATTACTTCTCTAATAAAGAAGAATTAATTATGGAAGTATTTAAGCCTGAATTTTTGTTTGATGATGAAATCATAATTAAACTATCTTCTCTTGCGAAAGTGGAAGATCAACTTAGGGTGATTTATCAATCCGCAATCCAATACTTCGCTCGATTAGGGAAGCCGATTGTAAAGGTTGCGATTCAAGCAAATCTAAATTATGACTTCGCAAAGAATGAAATGCCTAAGCCGAGCGAGATGCCAGCAATTGCACAAGTACTAATAAATATTTTTAAGCGAGCAATTGATGAAAAGGTCATTCGTACAGACTTAAAGCCGGTAGAACTGATGAAACTATCCATGATTGTACTAACAGGTTGTTTACAAATATGGGCTACTGCACCACATGATATTGATTTGGAAAAGTTCTATATGAAGAATGTAGGATACATGTTGAATATGAAATAAAAAGAATTGCGTTTTTTGCAATTCTTTTACTTTAGAAATTTCTTCAGTGGTAAACGTGTATGTAGGATGACTGCCATAATTGCGCCAAAGCTAGCCTGAATAATTTGGAATGGCAGCTTAATCATTGCGGTTTGTGGATTTGCATAGATGAATGCACGTCCGATTGTATATCCACCAATCATAATAATCGCACCAACTGTTACCGCAAGAACATAATCCTTTAAAGCAGGATGTTCCTTCTTAGAAATGAGTAGGGAAATCACGACTGCTTGTAGACCGTGAGTAACAAGGGAAACAAACATTGGTGTTGGATAGAAGAACAAATCACCAAGGAATGAACCAAGACCACCAACGACGAAAGCCTCAAAAGGATTTAACATGATTGCGGCCGTTACGATAACTAAGTCGTTGAAGTATAGGTGTCCACCTGGTACCGGAATACTGAATGAAGATAAAACTATCGTCATCGCTAGTAACATTGCGATTAAAGTAAATCTTTTTACTGAAATATTCATAAAAACCTCCAAATATGTGTATATTTTAAACAGTTTCTGGTTATCTGCATATACCCAGAAATGTTATAATTTATATGACCAGATTGGAATGAGATATGAACAATAAAACCAAAGCATACATGGATCTATACCTAAAGATTCGTAATGATATTATTCGTGGTATTTATCAAACAGGGGATAAACTACCTTCGAAACGCATTCTAGCAGATAAAGAAAATGTCAGTGTGATAACAGTAGCACATGCATATGAATTACTAGCGTCAGAAGGATATATCACTTCTCGTATGAGAAGCGGATACTATGTAAGTTATCTTGAGAAAGATTTTTTTAGTGCTAAAGAAGATAGTAGTATCGAAATCTCACCGGAAATACAGATTACAAATGATAAACTGTTTTCTTCCAATGTATTTGCGATGGCTGCACGTAAAGTATTAAGTATGCGCCAAGATGTATTACTAACAAAATCACCATGGAATGGACTCGTATATCTTCGTAAAACAATTGCGTCATACTTAGCACGTGTTCGTGGTATCTATGTTGATCCAGAACAGATTATCATTGGTTCTGGTTCAGAATACTTTTATGGAATTCTAGTGAGTATGGTTGGACGCGATAAGGTATATGCAATTGAAAACCCATCTTACGAAAAAATCTCACTTATGTATGAAGCAGAGAATGTAAGGCTAATACGCATGAAGCTTGGTAAGAATGGTATTTTAAATTCAGAACTACAAAAGAATCACGCAGATGTATTACATGTGACGCCATATCATAGTTATCCATCAGGTAGTACAACAGATATTAATAAGAGAAAACAATATATTCACTGGGCAAATGAAAATCATGCATGGATAGTAGAAGATGATTATGATTCTGAATATACATTAGGAATGAATGGTAGAGAAACACTATATGCTTTAGACGATGAACAGGTTATTTATCTAAATACTTTCTCCAATACCATCGCACCATCCGTTCGAATTGGATATATGATATTACCAAAGAAGAACTTAAAACAATTTCAAGATAGAATTTCTTTCCGCTCCAATACAGTTTCAACGTTGATGCAGTATATCGTTGCAGAGTTAATACAGAATGGAAGCTTTGAAAGACACATCAATCGCGTACGAAAGAAGATGCGTAAGTAATGCTATGCATGTATGGTGGGATATATGATAAAGAAGATTGCTATATATGTAGTCGCTATTGTTATTATTATTTCTGCATTTGCCTATAGGCATTATCAAAATCCATCTATCAAACGACCTATAGGTAAATATCAAGTCAAACAGTATCATAGCAATAACGATCAAGATAATGATGGTATCGATGACCAAGTAGATATATTAGAAAATGCGCTAGAATACATTTCCACAAAGCCAAAGTATCAAAGCAAGTACTATAGTACAGGGTATTCAGACGATGAATACGGAGTTTGTACAGATGTTGTAGCACATGCATTAAAGAATGCTGGATATGATTTAATGACATTAATTCAAGAAGATATTCAAAATCATCCTAGTGATTATGCAATTGATCATCCAGATATCAATATTGATTTTAGGAGAGTTAGAAATTTAAAAGTATATTTTGATCATACTGCGCAGATACTTACGACTGATGTAAAAGATATTGAAGACTGGCAGGGTGGAGATATTATTGTATTTCGCAATCATATTGGAGTCGTATCAGACAGAAGAAATGAGAGAGGAGTACCATATGTAATTCACCATGATAGTCCATGGCAGTTGGCATATGAACAAGATATCTTAGAGAAACGTAATGATATTGTCGGGCATTATCGTATTGGTAAATGAAAGACGCATGAAAAATGGAAGATGGTGCATGTGTATGAAAGAGTATATTGCAAATTTAGAAAAAGAATTAACTTTAATAGAAAATGGTTTTAAGGAACAGGAAAAAAGAGCACTTGCTGACTATCAATCGAAAGGTATGGACTATATCAAGAAGTTGGCGTTTTCTGCATACTCATCTAATGTCTACCAAGTAAAGATGTACGCTGTATTTCTCTTTGGATATTTATCGGAGTACGAAGATGTATTAAATTTTATGAGAGATGAAGTTTCTAAAGACGAAAATTGGAGAGTTCAAGAAATTTTAGCAAAAGCATTCGATGAATATTGCAAGAAAAAAGGATTTGAAGAAGCGCTACAAGTAATTGATCAATGGCTGCATAATAAGAATCCTAATACTCGAAGGGCAGTCACGGAAGGATTGAGAATATGGACAAATAGGCCGTATTTTAAAGAACATCCTGATGAAGCAATTAGAAGAATTGCAGCTTTGAAGGATGATACAAGTGAATACGTAAGAAAGTCAGTAGGAAATGCATTAAGAGATATTAGTAAGAAATATCCTCGACCAGTGGAGATTGAAGTTGATGGTTGGGATTTGGGAAATAAAGAAATCTATCAAGTATATAAATTAGCGAGTAAATTCTTAAAAAAGAATAGGAAATAATTGGTGAAGTATAATTGTATTTCAACCCGATTAGTTGAACTATTAACAGATGCAGTATATGTACATTGTTATCAAGGAAATAGAAATCATATTATATTAACTTGAATTACAATTTTATTCTTATATACTAAAGCTACATTGTGAAATGATAGTTATAAATAATAAAAGAATATAGTAACTAATTACTATGGGGGCTAAAAGTGAATAAATTGTCTGGTCAAATAAGAAATATAATTTATAAATATAAAAGTCGTTTTTTGCTCATTTTCTGTTTCTATTTATTGTTTTCTATTTTTAATGTATTACCAAATTATTTGGTTGGAAAGATAGTAGATAATATAAATAAACCTTTTCAAATGATAATGCTTTATCTCTTGATTAGACTATTGTCTATTGGTGTTAAAACATTAATTAACTATTTTCAAACAAAACTATCATTAAATCTTATTTCGGATATAAAAGAATATTACTTTTCTTTAATTTTAAAGAATGATAATTTATTTTCCCTTACTTCTAGTGAAAATTCTCAAATAATTACACGTATCTTAGATGCTTCTGAAAGCTTAAATAAATCCATATTGAACATAATTATCTGGACAGGAAAATCTGTACCAACATTAGTATTAACTGTATATTTTATTTGCAAAATTGATATTAAGATTAGCATGTTTATTATTCCGTTGATTTTCTTGCTGTATTTTATTTCAAAAAAGTTGCAACACATTCAGTCCGATAATGCTAAGGAATGCTTGCAGTCAAAAAGCTATATAGTAGATTTATTTCATGAAATCATTAAGCAACTATATGCAATTCAACTATTTGAATTACAGGAACACTTTTTAAAAAAATATAAAGATTCATCTAATGAATGGAAAAATAAACAATTTAAGTTTGATTTTATCTCTCAAGAATCAACACTTTTGATTAATCTTTTTGGTGCGCTAGTAATTACAACTATCCTTATTTTTTCAATACTGTTTTCATCAACTATTAACACAGGAAATATTCTTAGTTTAATTCTATATACCGGAAGCATGTTTATGGTTATTTCAGATGTATTTGAAAATATTTCTGTATTTTCAAATATGAATACAGCAATTGCCAGAATAAATATATTATTAAAAGAAACAAATAATAATTTCTTGTCGAAAGAAGTAATTAATAACTATGATATTACAATAGAAAATTTAACTTTTTCGTATAAGGATATGCGAATATTTAATGATGTTTCATTTCCGATACCTTTTGGTAGTAAAGTTGCGATTATTGGTAAAAATGGATCCGGTAAATCCACATTATTAAAACTACTATGTGGTATATATACAAATTATTCAGGAAGCATAAAAATTGGAGGGAAAGATATTAAAGATGTAAATCTTAGTAACATATACTCTATATCCTTCCAAGATTCATACATCTTTAACGATACAGTTCGTAATAATATAACTTTATGGGAGAAAAATTCTGGTGAACTTTATTCTTATGATGATCTCGATAAGGGGCTAGATACAATAGTCATTAATGGTGGACAAAACTTATCTGGAGGACAACGACAGAGAATTTGCCTAAATAGAATGTTTTTAAAAAATGCACAAGTTTATTTGATAGATGAGTATGAAAATAACTTAGATAATATTACAAAAGATTTTATCACCAAAAATATACTAAATTTATCTGGAACTGTTATTATTTCTTCGCACGATCCACAAATTCTATCTAAAGTTGATTATATTTATGATTTAGATAACAAGATACTACGTAAAGTTTAAAGATTATTCATGATTTAGATTTTTATTGGATTGAATAGTTATAAAAAATGTTTCACTTTGAAAAGGAATGGCGAAATAAAAACTGTATTAAACCTTTGGCTATTCGGCCGCAGGTTTAACACAGTTTTTATATTTCTCCAATGATGTGATTAAGAATGGCATTGCCTGTTCGAAGTTGACGCCATAGATATTATGATTTTCTTCTTCCAATGTTTTATGGATAGATTCCTTCACATAGTCACAGGCAAGTATTATTGCTTGTAGTAGGGATAAACCTTGCAAGAGTCCACCGCTGAAAGCACTTGCCCAAATATCACCTGTACCGTGGAAGTGTTGTGGTTCTTCTTCATTGAAGTATGTTGTGTAGGTATCTGTATCCTTTTCATATGCATACGCACCAATACGACCTGGTTCAAATGTTACACCGGTGATAATTGCGGTATGACATCCAAAATCTGTTAGTTGACGTAATACATGTTTGATATAGTCTTCATCATACTTTTCCTGATATGGAATATCTAATAAGAAGGAAGCTTCTGTTAGGTTTGGTATGATGATGTCTGCGATAGCACATAAATCACGCATCTTTTTGGTAAATGGAATGTCGAATCCTGTATATAGCTTTCCATTATCTGCCATACATGGATCTACAACTCGAAGAGCGTGGGTTCCAAATTCTTCGAATATCTTTTTTGCAAGATCGATTTGTTCGAAGGAACCAAGATATCCTGTATAGATTCCATCGAATGTAAAGCCTTCTTTTTGCCAGTGGGCGAGTATTGGATTTACTTCACTTGTTAAATCATGGAATGTAAAGCCTTGGAACATGGTATGTGTTGATAGTACGGCGGTTGGAATAACAGCAGTTTCAATGCCCATCGCAGATAGTACTGGTAAAGCAACTGTTAATGAGCATTTTCCTACACAGGATATGTCCTGCATTGTCACAATTTTCTTCATGAGAAATCTCCTAGTCTATAATTCTCATTATAGAAGATACTAGAAAAGAGAAAATTACCAGATTGATAGAAAATCATATAACCAGATATATTATTTAACTATTCATGCGTGCATGTTGCTTACGATATTGGTTTGGTGTCATGTTATATTCTTTTAAGAATAGGCGGTTGAAGTAACTAGGTTGTCCAAATCCACAAGCAAATGATATTTCAGTGATTTGTTGAGAACTGTTTGCCAACTGTTCTGCGCTGACTTGTAGACGGTAGCTGTTTAGAAAATCGATAGGAGACTTGCCAGTGTACTTGTGGAATAAGCGTATACAAGTACTCTTACTAACTTGTCCAGCCTCCGCAATATCGTCCAAACCGATTTTAGCGCTATAATTTTCGTGGATGTAGCTAGTCATATTTCTTTGAATCTGTACATTAGCATCATACGTAGTATGAATGTTTTGCTTGCTAGATTCATAAGCGAGATATAAATAACGAATAATTTTATAGATCAAAGAATATTCTTCGAGTTCATAACCAATTGGTTTTTCACTTTCTAACACTTCAACTTCTTTCATTAAAGAATAGATATCCAAACCAATACCTTTGTTGATGTTGAATTGGATATGCGCAAACGCATCCTTTTCAAGTAATGGACGTATATATTTTTCGTAGATATGTTGATCTTTAATAAAGTAATCTGGATTGAAGATAATTGTTTTCTTTCTACACTTGAATGTATCGTGGTCATTTGTGTAGATATGATGCATTCTACCGCGGTTGATAATACAGATATTACCTTTATTAATTAGAAACTCTGATCCATCAACATTGCAGTAAAATTTTCCTTCTACAACTTCAATTAATTCAAATGAGTTATGCCAATGTGTTAACTCATCTTGCTTATACGTATCGAAGCTTTCGCTTTCTATAATGAGTGGAAGTTCTTGATTCATATGAATATTCTCCTATATTGATAATATTATACTATTTTGTGGATTAATAATACTATTTTATACATACATTTGATTATATACTATCAATGTCAGCTGAGGAGGCTGTAGAAAATATTGAAAAGGAGATTATAAATTATGAACAACAAGTTAAATGTATTATTATCCGACCTAGTCGTTTTCTATCACAAATTACAAAATAAGCACTGGTATGTAAGTGGACAGTCATTCTTCCAGATTCATCCAGAACTCGAGAATTTATATGATGCTGTATTACCACAGGTTGATACAGTTGGGGAATTAATCTTGATGAATGGTGGTAAGCCAGTTTCAACACTAAAGGAATTCCTTGCGAATGCAAAGCTTGAAGAAGGCACAGACGCATATGTAACAAGTGTTAAGACTTTATACTCTGAATTATTACCAGACTATCAGTACCTATTAAAGAGTGTTACAGAAATCAAGGAAGCTGCAGATGCAGAGAACAACTACCTCGTATCTGCGAAGATGGATGAATTTATCGCATCTTACGCTAAGACAATCTGGATGTTAAGCCAGGCCTTACTATAACCATCAATCGTATTAACATGTTATCCCTGCTAGAGTTCCCCCTACGACTAGCAGGGATTTCTTTTTGACAAAGAAATAAATCGGAACTATAATTTCTGACGGAAATGGGGTTTTCCAAGATTATAAATCTAAACCGCTATAAGTGCTGATAACTCCTGTAACTTCTTTTTGTTACGGGTATCAGCATTTTTATATAAGGAGAGTTATGTTATTTAGTTTTGCGATGATGATTTTAGTTGGTGTATTATTTGCGATGATTATGCGTAAGGTAGGTTTACCAAATTTATTAGGGTATTTACTAACTGGAATCATATTAGGACCCTTTGTATTCAACGTAATTGATACAACAACCTTTCAGATTTCATCTGATATTCGCCAGATTGCGTTAATGATTATTTTGATGCGTGCCGGTTTGAACTTACAGATATCAGATTTAAAGAAGGTTGGATCGTCTGCGTTGCTGATGTGTTTTGTGCCAGCTAGCTTTGAGATTCTAGGACTGATGATTCTAGCGCCAACATTTCTGCATTTAGATCTGTTGAATGCCGCAATACTTGGAACCGTATTAGCTGCGGTATCGCCTGCTGTTGTTGTACCACTTATGTTAAGACTAATGGACGAAGGATATGGCACAAAAGAGGGTATTCCTCAACTAATTATGGCTGGTGCTTCAATGGATGATGTGTATGTTATTGTACTATTTACATCATTATTGACACTTGCCAAGAGTGGAGAGTTCAATGCGTTATCCTTATTACGTATTCCAACATCAATCCTATTTGGAATTGTTTCTGGTATTGTCTTGGGGTATGTACTTTGTAAGCTGTATCGGTTATTGAAGTTACCTACTGGGATTGAACTTGCAAGCATGTTTGCGATTGGGATGGTACTTATTACAATTGAAAGAATAATGACGGGTATGATTGGATTCTCTGGTTTACTTGCTATTATGGCTTTGACAGCTACGATACGTCATATCAAACCAGAGATGGCGGATAAATACTCTGCTGTTCTTGCGAAGCTATGGCAGCCTGCTGAGATCTTCCTATTTGCGTTAGTAGGTGCGAGTGTACGAATTGATTATGCATTATCTTTTGGACCTGTTGTTTTGGTTGTCATTATTCTAGCACTAGTATTCCGTATACTTGGTGTATATCTGAGTATCATGAAAACAAAGTTCAATATGAAGGAAAGGATATTCACAATGGGGGCATATCTTCCAAAGGCAACGGTACAAGCTGCGATTGGAGGACTTGCATTAGAGGCAGGTCTTGCTAGTGGGGAATTAATTCTGACGGCTGCGGTCACCGCAATCCTATTTACTGCACCGCTTGGAGCTATCTTTATTTCACTTACCTACCGCAACTTTTTACAAAAAGTGTAGAGTAGTATAGGAGTTTTACAACAATTCTTGTTTTCTTCTATTTTTCATCTTTACTTCTAGTTCCTATTTGTTATGATAGTTACGTGTTTTATGGTTTGGTAACGGATGTCTTTGGGACAGGAAGGATGGAGCTATGGCTTTAGGTGTTGTGACTCTCCGAACAATAGAATATATTGTCGGTACTTCGACAAATACATTTCTGATGGCGGTTTTCTGCGCCCAAAAATGTGGAAAGAATGTTTTTTGAATACGATCTGTGGAGAAATCTCCACGGATTTTTTGTTTTATTAGAAAATGGAGGAAGGTAAGATGAAAAAAGTAGCGATTTTAATGGGCAGTGATAGTGACTTTGGTGTGATGTCAAAGGCAATTTCGGTGTTGAAGAAATTTGAAATTCCGGTAGAAGTACATGTATATTCTGCACATCGTACACCAGAGAGGGTTGCAGAGTTTGCCTCAAATGCGAAGGATAATGGCTTTGGTGTCATTATTGCGGGAGCTGGTATGGCAGCTGCCTTAGCAGGTGTAGTAGCAGGACATACAACGCTACCAGTCATTGGTGTTCCTCTGAAGTCCAATGCATTAGAGGGCGTAGATGCATTATTATCTACCGTTATGATGCCTAGTGGTATCCCAGTTGCGACGGTAGCAATTGACGGTTCTAAGAATGCGGCATATTTAGCTGCACAAATCTTAGCCATCAGCGATGAAGAACTTGCGAAGAAAGTATTAGAAAGTCGTCAGAAACAAAGTGCAGCAGTATTGGCGAAAGATCAAGAACTTCAAGAAAAAGCACAGGCATTATAAATATACTAGGAGAGAGAACATGCAGGATATGATTCATGAGGAGTGTGGTGTTTTCGGTATTTACGATAAAAACATGGTGAGTGATGTAGTATCCGATACTTACTATGGTTTATTTGCCTTACAACATCGTGGACAAGAAAGCTGTGGTATTGCGGTCAATGACCGAGGTGTTATCACAGCACATAAGGATGTTGGTTTAGTACGTGATGTATTTGATCAACATGAATTAGATAAACTAGGTAAGGGTCAGATGGCAATTGGTCATACTAGATATTCAACATTTGGAACTGTAAATCATACCAATGCACAGCCTTTACTGGTTCGTCATATTAAAGGGCAACTAGCGATTGCACATAATGGAAATCTAACAAACGCAGCCGAGCTACGTGAGGAGTTAGAACAGAAGGGCGCGATCTTTCATACAACAAATGACTCAGAAATTATTTGTTATATTATCATCCAGGAAAGATTAAAGACATCTTCGATTGAAAAGGCAATTGAAAATACAATGAATCGCATTGAAGGTGCATATAGCCTTGTTTTGATGTCACCTGAAAAGCTAATTGCTGTAAGAGATAAAAAAGGATTCCGACCATTAGTCATGGGGAAAGACAAGGATGGACGAATTGTATTTGCGTCTGAGACCTGTGCGTTTGCGGCTGTTGGTGTGGATTATGTTCGTGATATTGATGCGGGTGAGATTGTCGTAATCGATCATGATGGTGTAGAACATTCTATCCGTACGCACTGTAAGGAAAAGCCTCATATGTGTGTATTTGAATATGTGTATTTTGCACGTAGTGATTCTATTCTCCAACATCAACCAGTACATGAAGCTAGACGTAATGCAGGTCGTATCTTAGCAAAGGAACATCCAGTAGAAGCGGATGTCGTAATTGGTGTGCCTGATTCTGGACTAGATGCGGCGCAAGGCTATGCGGAAGAATCTGGTATTCCTTATGGTATGGGCTTTATCAAGAATCGTTATATCGCACGTACGTTTATCCAACCAACACAGGGACAGCGTGAAAATGCAGTGAATATGAAGCTTCACGTGATTTCTTCTGTTGTAAAGGATAAGCGTGTCATCATGGTAGATGATTCCATCGTGCGTGGAACGACAAGTGCTCGCATTGTAAAGTTACTTCGTGATGGAGGTGCTACAGAAGTTCATGTACGTGTATCTGCGCCACCATTTATTTCACCATGTTACTTTGGAACAGATATTGATTCCAAACAGAACCTAATTGCATGTAAAATGAACTTAGAAGAAATATGCGAGTCTATCGGTGCAGATTCCCTAGGATATTTAAGTGTCGATGGTGTAAAGAAGATGGCAGTGGATGCGGATTGTGATTTCTGTACGGGATGTTTTACAGAGAAGTATCCTGCCCCAATTCCTAAGCATTCTGAAAAATCAAAATTTGAAATGAAAATCGAAAAGAAGGAGAATAAACATGACGAAGAGCTATAGCGATGCTTACAAGGCTGCAGGTGTTGATGTAACTGCTGGATACAAAGCAGTAGAACTCATGAAGAAGCACGTATCTCGTACCACAACAGCAGGTGTATTGGATTCCATCGGTGGTTTTGGTGGATTATTTGCGCCAGATATGACTGGTATGAAGAAACCAGTACTTGTATCTGGTACAGATGGTGTTGGTACAAAGCTAAAGCTTGCGATGTTATTAGATAAACATGATACGGTCGGTATCGATTGTGTAGCGATGTGTGTCAATGATGTAGTTTGTGCAGGTGCACAACCACTCTTCTTCTTAGACTATATTGCATGTGGAAAAAACAATCCGGAAAAGATTGCAGAGATTGTAAAGGGTGTCGCAGATGGCTGTGTAGAAAGTGGCTGCGCACTCATCGGTGGAGAGACTGCAGAAATGCCAGGCTTCTATCCAGAAGATGAATACGATTTAGCAGGCTTTACCGTTGGTATCGTGGATGAAGAGAAAATCCTTGATAAAAACAATGTTAAAGTCGGAGATATGATTATTGGTTTAGCTTCTAGTGGTGTACATTCCAATGGCTTCTCCCTTGTTCGTAAAGTGTTTGATATCGATGCAGGTACTACACTACAGGATTACGCAGATGTATTAGGGAAACCACTAGGAGAAACATTATTAACACCAACAAGGCTATACGTAAAACCAGTACTGCATGTACTCAAAGAAGTGAATGTGAAGTCTATCGCACATATTACAGGTGGAGGCTTCTATGAAAACTTACCACGCGCTTATGGCGAAACACTAAATGCAAGTATTACAAAGGGAAGCTGGCCTATCTTACCAATCTTTCATCTCTTACAGGAAAAGGGTAATGTTCCTGAACATGATATGTTCAACACCTTCAATATGGGAATTGGTATGGCAATGATCGTATCACCAGAAGATGTTGAAAAAACAATGTCTATCTTAAAAGAGAATGGTGTAGAGGCATACCAGATTGGTGTAATGGAAGAGGGCGACCATTCGGTCGTTATCCACGAATGAGTAATATTGCAGTACTTGTCTCGGGTGGAGGTACTAATCTACAAGCACTGATAGATGCCCAAGGAAATGTATTACAGCACGGCAAAATTAAGCTGGTTATTTCATCAAAACCAGATGTATATGCATTACAACGTGCTGAAAAAGCAGGTATTGATCACTGTGTTATCGCCAAGCGTGATTACATAACACAGGAAGAATTTTCAACTGCATTATTAAAGAAATTACAATCATATCAAATTGATATGATTGTACTAGCAGGATATCTTTCAATCTTGGATGAGACAATCATTCGTGCATATCCAGATCGTATTATCAACATTCATCCATCCTTGATCCCTTCCTTCTGTGGGAAAGGATATTATGGATTGAAGGTACATGAAGCAGCGCTTGAATATGGTGTAAAGGTAACAGGTGCTACCGTACACCTTGTCAATGAGATTCCTGATGGTGGAAAGATCTTACTACAAAAGGCAGTAGATATCCTACCATCAGATACACCAGAGGTATTACAACAAAGAGTCATGGAAGAAGCAGAATGGATATTACTTCCACAAGCGACGGAAATGATTGCGAAAGAAATAGAAGGGAAATAACATGCAAGCAAAAGACTTATATGAATACCTGGGTAGTAGAAGCTATCCTGGAAGAGGAATTGTAATCGCACGTACACCATGTGGAAGAAAGATGCGTATCGCATACTTCATTATGGGACGTAGTGAGAATAGTAGAAATCGAATCTTTACAGAAACAGAGGATGGTATTCGTACAGAAGCGTATGATATTTCAAAGCTAGTTGATCCTTCTCTGATTATCTATTCTCCAGTTAGAAAACTTGGGAATACATTGATTGTCACAAATGGTGATCAAACAGATACAATCTATAAAAATATGCAGGCAGGTAAAACTTTTGAAGAAGCTTTACGTCTACGCACTTTTGAACCAGATGAACCAAACTATACACCACGTATTTCCGCAGTGGTAAATGAGTTTGACTATCAGATGTCGATCTTAAAGAGTGCAGAAGGTAATCCAAATAGTATATGTCGCTATTTCTTTGATTATACAGAAGAACTACCAGGACATGGTCATATCATTCATACTTATCAAAATGATAAAAACCCACTTCCTTCATTCGAAGGGGAGCCAGTACGCTTCAAACTAGTCAAAGAACCATTCGAAGCTTTTGCACAACATGTATGGGAAAGCTTGAATGCGGATAATAAGATTTCACTATATGTAACACAGATTGAACCAGGTAGTGATGAAGTAAAGACAATCATCTTTAACAAGAATCAATAGGAGAGTGCATTTATGACAAAAGAAATTGCATTAAAGTACGGCTGTAATCCAAATCAGAAGCCGGCGCGTATTTATCTAGATGATCAAGAGCTACCAGTAACTGTATTAAATGGCAAACCTGGATATATCAATTTCCTTGATGCGTTAAATAGTTGGCAACTCGTTAAGGAGCTCAAAGAAGCCACAGGCTATCCAAGTGCCGCAAGCTTCAAGCATGTAAGTCCTGCAGGTGCCGCAATTGGAACACCATTAAGTGAAGTAGAAAGAAAGATCTATTTTACAGGTGATGAAGAATTATCTATGCTTGCATGTGCATATGTAAGAGCACGTGGTGCAGATCGTATGAGTTCCTATGGTGATTTTGCGGCCTTATCTGATATTTGTGATAAAGATACAGCATTACTATTAAAGAAAGAAGTCTCTGATGGTGTTATCGCACCGGGTTATACAGAAGAAGCGTTAGAAATCCTCAAAGCAAAGAAAAAGGGTAACTATGCTGTAATTCAAATCAATCCAATGTATGTGCCAAAAGAAATCGAAAGAAAACAGGTGTATGGAATCTACTTTGAACAAGGCCGAAACAATGTACATATCGATGAATCATTACTAACAAACTTTGTGACAAAGAACACAGAACTAACTGAACAAGCAAAGCTAGACTTGCTAATTGCAATGATTACACTGAAGTATACACAATCTAACTCCGTTGTATACGCAAAGGATGGACAGGTAATCGGTGTCGGTGCAGGACAACAATCTCGTATTCACTGCACAAGACTAGCAGGTAGTAAGGCTGATAACTGGTGGCTTCGTCAACATGAGAAAGTGTTGAATTTACCATTTAAAGAAGATATACGTAGAGCAGACCGCGATAATACAATCGATATTTATCTTTCGGAGGATTATGAAGATGTATTACAGGATGGCGCTTGGGAGCAGTTCTTTACTAAACAGCCATCTGTATTTACAAGGGAAGAAAAGAAAGCTTGGATCAAGCAACAACACGACGTAGCGCTAGGCTCAGATGCGTTCTTCCCATTTGGAGATAATATTGAAAGGGCGTATAAGAGCGGTGTGAAATATGTAGTACAACCAGGTGGTTCAATTCGTGACGATCATGTTATCGATACTTGTGATAAGTACGATATTGTCATGGTATGTAATGGAGTACGTTTGTTTCACCACTAAGAGGAGGTAATCTATGAAGGTTTTGGTAATTGGTTCCGGTGGTCGTGAACATGCGATTATTCGCAAACTAAAAGAGAATCCAACGATTGAAGAAATTATCTGCGCACCTGGCAATGGCGGTATTGCGGCAGATGCCAAGTGCGTCAATGTCAGTGCAATCGATTTAGTTAACATGGTCGACCTTGCTAAAAATGAGAAGGTTGATTTCTGTGTGGTAACACCAGATGATCCTCTTGCAATGGGCATGGTTGATATTCTGGAGATGGAAGGGATTCCTTGTTTTGGGCCAAACGCAAATGCAGCAATCATTGAATCATCAAAAGTATTTGCGAAAAACTTAATGCAAAAATATCAGATACCAACTGCAGCGTATGCAGTATTCTCTGATGCTCAGGAAGCGATTCACTATATCCGTACAGAGAACCGTTATCCAACGGTATTAAAGGCAGATGGATTGGCACTTGGTAAGGGTGTATTGATTGCACAAACAGAAGAGGAAGCTGTCCAAGCAGTCAATGAATTGATGGTAGACCAAGCGTTTGGACAAGCTGGCAAACAAATCGTTATAGAGGAGTTTATGACAGGACCAGAAGTATCTGTATTAGCGTTTACAGATGGACATGTTGTAGTACCGATGGTATCTTCCATGGATCATAAACGTGCATTAGATAATAATGAAGGCTTAAATACAGGTGGTATGGGTACGATTGCACCATCCCCTTTCTATACAAAAGAGATTGCGGAAACATGCATGAATACAATCTTCCTACCAACTGTTGAAGCGATGAATCAGGAAGGAAGACCCTTCAAAGGTTGTCTATACTTTGGGTTGATGTTAACACCAAAAGGTCCAAGAGTTGTGGAATATAATTGTCGCTTTGGAGACCCAGAGACACAGGTTGTATTACCTCTATTAAAGACAGATTTGTTAACCATCATGCGTGCAGTACACGATGAGAAGTTATCCGAGGTTACAATTGAATGGGAAGACAAAGCCTGTGCTTGTGTCATCCTAGCAAGTGGAGGATATCCACAGAAATATCATAAGGGATACGAAATCAGCGGCTTGGATGATTATGGACAAATCGAAGGTGTAACAATCTATCATGCAGGTACTGCATGGAGAGATGGTAAGTACTATACAAATGGTGGTCGTGTATTAGGGGTAAGTGCAGTCAGCGATACGTTAGAACAAGCACTTCAACTCTCTTATGATAAAATTCAAGAAATTCATTTTACAGATATGCACTATCGTACAGATATCGGCAGAAAGGTGGTAAAACAATGACAGTATTCCGTTGTTTTGTGGAGAAGAAACCTGCATACGCAGTAGAAGCTAAATCCATATTAAATGATTTACACGTTGCCTTACGTAACCAGAAGGTTGAAGCTGTACGTGTTTTAAATCGCTATGATTTAGAAAATGTAGATGAAGAAGATTACATTGCCGCAAAGTATACAATTCTTTCAGAGCCACAGGTAGATTTCTTCTATGAAGAAGCGCCTACACCGGATTATGATGAATATATTCTTGCGACAGAATATTTACCTGGACAGTTTGATCAACGTGCAGATTCTTGTGCACAGTGTATTCAACTAAGCTCTATGAAACAAAAGCCTGCTGTAAAGACGGCACGTCTTTATTACATCAAGGGTAAGTTTACAGACGAAGAAAAGAAGTTGATTGAAGAAACTCTGATCAATCCAGTAGAAGCACGAATCGCAAGCTTAGAGAAGCCAGAGACTATCATTATGTCTTTTGAAACACCAGAGCTTCCGCCAGTCATTGATGGTTTTATCAAACTGGATGAAGAAGGCTTAAAGAAATTCCTCAAGGAACATGGACTTGCGATGGATTTAGAAGACCTCAAGTTTATGCAGGAATACTTCCAAAAAATTGAATACAGAAACCCGACGATTACAGAGGTGCGTGTCATCGATACCTATTGGTCAGACCATTGTCGACATACAACATTCCATACAGTTATCGATGATGTAGAGATTCAACCGGAATATGTAAAAGATACGTATTTAAATTACCTAGATTTACGTAGTCATATCTATGCCGGTCGTACACCCAAACCAGTATGTTTAATGGATTTGGGTACGATTGGAGCCAAAGCATTAAAGAAATATGGTAAGTTAACAGATTTAGATGAGTCTGAAGAAATTAACGCATGTTCTGTAAAAATCAAAGTTGATGTAAATGGTGAAGATAAGGATTGGTTATTGATGTTTAAGAATGAAACACATAACCACCCTACAGAAATCGAGCCATTTGGCGGTGCTGCGACTTGCCTTGGTGGCGCAATCCGTGATCCATTATCAGGACGCAGCTATGTATATCAAGCAATGCGCGTAACAGGTGCTGCAGATCCGCTAAAACCAATTAGTGAAACGATGAAAGGAAAGCTACCACAGCGTAAACTCGTAACAACTGCAGCTGCTGGTTATAGCTCTTATGGTAACCAAATTGGTTTAGCAACAGGGCTTGTACGTGAAATCTATCATCCAGGATACGTTGCGAAACGTATGGAAGTTGGTGCTGTGATTGCGGCTGCCCCAGAAGAGAATGTTGTTCGTTTAAGACCAGAACCAGAGGATGTAGTCATCTTACTAGGTGGACGTACAGGGCGTGATGGTTGTGGTGGCGCAACAGGTTCTTCAAAGTCACACAATATCAAATCATTAGAAAGCTGTGGGGCAGAGGTCCAAAAGGGTAATGCGCCAGAAGAGCGCAAGCTACAAAGATTATTCCGTAATCCAGAAGCCGCAAAACTTATCAAACGCTGTAATGACTTTGGGGCTGGCGGTGTAGCAGTAGCTATTGGAGAACTCGCTGATGGATTAGTGATTGATTTAAATAAGGTTCCAAAGAAGTATGAAGGCTTAAATGGAACAGAACTAGCGATTAGTGAGTCCCAAGAGCGTATGGCTGTTGTCGTTAGAAAAGAAGATGCTGAAAAGTTCCAAGAACTTGCAAGCATGGAAAATCTTGAGACGACAATAGTAGCAAAAGTTACAGAAGAACCACGTATGATTATGACCTTGCAGGGAGAAGAAATTGTAAATATCTCTCGTGAGTTCTTAAATACAAACGGTGCAAGTAGACACACATCCGTTGTGGTTGGTGAAGACCAACCAGAAGAAGAGGTTCAAGTAGAAAGTCTTCGTGCAGGTATGGATAAGCTTGTAGAAGATCTAAATATCTGTAGTCAAAAAGGCTTAGCGGAACGCTTTGACGCGACGATTGGTAGTGGTACTGTATGCATGCCATTTGGCGGTAAATACCAAATGACACCGAGCCAGGCAATGGCTGCTAAGATTCCAGTATTAGATGGTGAAACAGATACGGCATCGCTCATGTCCTATGGCCATGATCCAGAGCTATCCTCCTTATCGCCATATAAGGGTGCGATGGCTGCGGTCATTGAAGCGATATCAAAACTCGTTGCGGCTGGTATTGATCCTAAACATGCATGGTTATCGTTCCAAGAATACTTTGGACGTACTGGCGATAATCCAGAGAAGTGGGGCAAGCCATTTGCGGCATTACTTGGTGCACTCAAAGCCCAAGCAGAATTAGAAGTTGCGGCAATCGGAGGTAAAGACTCCATGTCAGGAACATTCGAAGATATCGATGTTCCACCTACACTCATTGCCTTTGCGGTATCTACGGCAAAAGCTTCTCACATTATCACAAATGAGTGGAAGGCTAAAGACCACTATATCTATGCAGTGATGCCAGAATATGATGAGAATGGTATTGTGGACTTTACGAGTGTGCGTGCGGTATTTGATAGAGTTTACTCTTTAATTGGCTCAGGTTGTGTGAAGTCTGCTTGTGCACTCGAACATGGTGGCACAGCAGAAGCACTTCTCAAGTGTAGTCTAGGTAACCGTATTGGTTTTGCATTAGAAGAAGATGTAAATATCAATCAACTCTTTAAGAAGTGCTATGGTGGGTTCTTGTTAGAAACAGATAAAGAAATCGAAGGGCTTGAACTGCTAGGTAAGACAATAGGAGAGTTTGAATTACGTACAAAGGATGAAGCTATCTCCTTAGATGAATTGCAAACTCGCTATGAAGAAAAACTAGAATCTGTATATCCTTGCAATATCAAGCAGAGTGAAAAGGAAATTGAACCTGTATCTGTGGAACGTAGATTTGACATGCATGCAAGTTATACGGTTGATACTCCACATGTCTTAATTCCTGTATTCCCAGGAACAAACTGTGAATATGATACAGCACGTGCATTTAAACGCGAGGGTGCTGAAACAGAAATCTTCGTAATCAAGAATCTAACAGCACAAGATATCGAAGATAGTGTGGAAAGATTTGTGGATGCGATTGGTCGTAGTCAAATCATCGCACTTCCAGGTGGATTCTCAGGTGGTGATGAACCAGATGGCTCTGCAAAGTTTATCGTTTCCTTCTTCCGTAACCCAAAGGTAAAAGAAGCAGTAGAAGACTTACTCAATCATAGAGAAGGTTTAATGATTGGTATCTGTAATGGATTCCAAGCTCTCGTAAAACTTGGACTTGTGCCATATGGCAAGATTATGGAACCGGATGAATTCCGTCCAACACTGACATTTAACACAATTGGAAGACACCAATCCAAACTCGTTAAGACGAGAATCGCATGTAATCAATCCCCTTGGATGAAATATATGAATGTTGGAGATATTCATACAGTAGCGATTAGCCATGGCGAAGGAAGATTTATCGCAAAAGATAATGTTATTCAAACCTTGATTGACAATGGTCAAATTGCGACACAGTACGTTAACTTTGAAGGACAACCAACATCTGATATTCATTTCAATCCAAATAATTCTGTCTATGCGATTGAGGGAATTACCTCACCGGATGGACGCATTCTTGGTAAGATGGGACACTCTGAGCGTAATGGCGAAAACCTTTATAAGAATGTACCAGATATTGAAAACCAACAGTTGTTATTTAAGGCGGCAGTTGAATACTTTACAAAGTAAGTCTAGAAAAGAAGGGGCTGTAACGCATAACAGCCTAGAAAATAAAATGTCCTTCCTCTTAATTTAGAGGTTGGACATTTTATTTCAATCACTTGCAAGACTGAATTTTAGCATAGGAGCTTTTTATAGATAGAGATTTCAAGTTATATATTTAGACCGCTGTTTACCCACAATAGATGTCGTTTATACAAAAATTGGTATTATAACAAGAAATAGAATATACTATTTGTACTATTAATGTTAGAAAGGGAAATCTATGAGTAAATATAAAAGGGTATTAATGGGTTCAACTATACTGTTGTTGATATTATCACCTCGATTCGTAGTAAAGGCAGAAGAAATCAATTCTAATACTATCGTGGATATGGCTAATCAGGGAAAATCAGATTTTTTAATGGCTGATGGTTTCCCAAATATATGTACCAAAATAATTGAGGAAACTTAACTCTAACTTGAAAAGAGCGAATAATATATAGACATTGTATTTTACAAATTATAAAATATACTTGTATATTTTTATCTATATGTTTGTTTTAACGATAAATTGGCGTATAGATTGAAGAACACATATGGGAGGTAGATATGCAACTAAAGAAAATGTTCCTGAAGGTATTTACATTTTTTATGTCACTGGCGATGGTGGCTGGATTATTTTCAGTGAACACATATGCTAGAGAAGAAGCAGAAACAGAAACAGATATTACAGATAAGGTAACGATTGACTCTATCACATCACCTAATGCGGAAATCAAAGATTCTGAAAATGTGAATGACTTCTCATCCTTTGTTAACTGGAATTCGAATGTCGACTATAAGATCGACATGACAGTCAATAAGGGAACACCGATTGAAACAGGGGATTTCATTGAGATTCCTGTTAAAGCCGATTACGGTATTCTGTTCGAAAGTCACGGTCTTTCGGTTTTAGATGCAGAAGATGGCTCAATCCTTGGTGAAGCAACTATTACCAAGGATAAAATTCGTATAAAATTCACAAAAAATGATAATACGAAGACAGCGGTAAAGTTGACGGTTTCAACAACATTGAAGGGTGTCATATGCGGACTTTCCAAGGGCTTCCCTACACAAGCAGAAGTAGATGCAGAATACGCAGCACATCCTACAGGGATTAACAAAGTGAAAATCCTGGATAAAAACGTTAATCTCAATGTGCGAGCGAATTATTGGGTAACTTCTTCCGAAAAATTCTATGGAAATTATCCGACACCGACAATAGGAGACGGTTCGGCTGTATTTAGATTGGAAAATGGAAAATCCGGTATAACTTCATCGACGAATGCAAGTACACATTGGGATGTTTTGGGGGGTAATGGAACATATACTTATACTGTAACATCTCCGGCTACCGGCAAGACGAATTCAACAACGACAACTTCCTCTGCCCTTGCAGCGTTTTTGTTTGGTGATGAAAAAGTCTTCAGTTTCTTTTCGGCAACGGAAACGTCCTATATAGAGGATACTTTGCCGGCTGATACTTACAAAAACATGAAGTTGTCTACTATATCTTTAGCCGGTGCATGTTTATATAAAGATGGTAAAACCCCTTTGTTAAACCAGAGCAGTATAGAGGGTAAATTTGGCGATTGTCGTCATTTGGTAGAAAATGCAAGTTTCAAGTTTGATGAAGTTTTGACAAAGAAGGAAGCCACTGCTGGTCAGTCGTATGAACAGTTTAAGGCATCACTTAAACCGGGAGAGTATGGCATATATACCAGTCCTAACGGGGATATACGCTTTGTAGCAAGTCTTGGAAAGATAGGCTCAAAGAATCCTGACGATATATACATGGGGGAATTTTGCGGATAGGGTAGGCAAAGAGACGGTTGTCAGACGCCTATTTCCTCTATTTGATATCAATACAGATGGTGGCGCAAGTAGAATTACGGTTCCGCAGGAAAAGATCGATGAAATCTATAATAAAATTAAGGATTGGCCGATTTCAAGAATAGCATTTAGTTTTGATTCGGATTTGGTGAAGCCTGTGATGAGAACGGGTGCGTATGTTGAAAATACAGCACAGTTCATAGATAAATCAGTAACTGCAAAAAACTTTTTTGTAGTAGGAGATATCAGTTTGCATACCTATAAGGATGGAGCAGCGATATTAAAGACGGATGCGAAAAACGGTCAAGGAATCGAAAATGCAGAATTCAAATTACAGGAAAAAGATCCTGCCGGAAATTGGGTTGATACGGATTCACAGTATGTGAAGGATAATGTCACCATTGTTGGTGATAATGGCGGTCGCAAAAATGGAGATCGCTTCTATACAAGTGAAAACGGTATTTTGAACATTCGCGGCTTGGCTAATAACAAAACGTATCGTCTTGTAGAGACCAAGGCTCCAGAGGGGTATGATAACAGTACTCCTGCAATATCCAGAGAGTTTGCCATCAGCTTTACAGATAAGAATGCTGCCGGTGACAATAAGGATTTTTCCATCACCAATAAGAAGGCCGAGTACAAGGTGACATATAAAATTGTGAAGAATCCTGAAGGGGAAGAGATTCCGGCTGGAAGTCCGACAGCTCCTGTAGATGGCAGCACTTATACATTTAAGGCGATGGTAGATGTGAAACCAGATTTAGTTTTTGACGGATATGAATTTATCGGATGGCATACAGAAAATGGTCAAACACCGGTTGTGAAAGATACTGATGGAAGTTTTACAATGCCTTCAAAGAATGTTGAACTTGTTGGCTATTGGAAGAGATCTACAAAAGATATCACCATCAAATATATTAGTGAAGATATCAATATGGGAACTGTTACGGTACCAAGTGAGACATTGAATGATACGACAGGAACAGCCAAAGGGTCAGTAGCAAAGGAAAAAGATGGCTATGAATTTGTTGGATGGTACAAGTTGAGCGATGCTGGAAAGACAATCATTTCCACGACGGATGAATTTGCGCCTGTCAAAGATCCTTCTGACCAGAAGTATCATGAAGAAACCTATGTCGCGAAGTTTAAGGCAAGAGAAACAATATCCGTTTCGGTTGAAAAGAAGTGGGTAGGACCAGCAGCAGCTCGAGTAGATGTGAAACTGTTGGTAGATGGTGAAGAAAGAGAGACACTTACTTTGAGTGCAGCAAACCATTGGAAGGGTGAATTTG
>OHAF01000028.1_pt1 | contig 123871 bp, 115 predicted proteins | sample 1577041 | NCBI WGS metagenome assembly OHAF01 (sample SAMEA3541495, study PRJEB24748) | human gut metagenome | biome: human gut; feature: human-associated habitat; material: faeces | place: China | collected 2012
GCAAGGGACGAATGATTATTGGATATGGGACATTTGCATTAGCAGATTTTTTAGGAACAGTAATTCCTGTAATTTTATTCGGGACAGCTTCTTTTGTGGAAAGAGCATCAAAATGGAAAATGAGCGAAGCACAAATAAATGAAGCATTATCATATTTCAAAGTATCGTGGGCAGTAGGATTTGGCTTGATAACTTTTGTTCTTGCGTGCATAGGAGCATTTGTTGCAATAAAGATACTTAAAAAACATTTTGAAAAAGCAGGCGTGATTTAATAATAGATTTACTTAGGAGGAAAAGTAATGGAGGGATAATCATGTCAAAACTTATAGTTTCAGTTTTCACAGAACGATATAATTATCTTTATTTATGCTTGGACTTACTTTTGTATAGCATATATCGCCATTACAAACATACAAATAGTCTCAATATAACAAATCAATAGTTTTCAAGTTAAGAGGACTTTTACGCCAAAGTGTAGAAGTCCTCCTTTTTTATTCTCAAAAAGCAAACCACAGAACAGGAAAAGGAGGATAACTAAGTGGCTAAAGAATATTACCTTTATGTGAAAGGAAAAGCCGTACCTGTAAGCGAAGAAGAAAAACAAAAGCTTGAGGAAGAAGAACGAAAAATAAATGAAAGAAAAGATAGGATTCACCAAAATTATTTGAAGCGTAAAGCAAACGGCAAACAACAGGAATATTAGGACAGATACAAGGCATGTTGAAGCAGTCGTTTTAATGACAAGGGAGTAGACCGAAGTCATTAATTACGAATACTTTATGCGATAGCTGTCGCAGAGCGATAGTGATGCGGTAACAGCGAACCGCTGAGTGCGTAGTTTTGATGTCAAAAGTTGCAGCTATCCTCTGGAAAGAAGCTAGAGACTCGAAGAGTGAAAAAAATTATTCAAAACAACTGATTAATGAATATAAATATAAATATAAAGTAGAGGAGTATCGTAAATAAACATCTGTCTGATACTTTTAACGATAGTATCTACATGTTTTATATGATTAATTTATTCATGGAATCTTGTTATAGTAGGGAGAAGAAAGGGGGAAATGATGATGAAAATTTTAGCATTCAATCATATTTCGTTAAGAAAAAGAATGATTGAATTTCTATTTGATTATCTTTTAATTTTAACTTATTTAGTTCTTCTGTTTCTATGTGCAATATCTTATTACTACATTATTTTTAATGGCATTCCAAGGCAAACAGAAATTCAAGCACAGAGCCTTACATTTTTTATCACTGTTCTACCAATCATGCTTTATTTCACATTTTTGGATTATGAAAAAAATGGGAGTTTTGGGAAGTCTAAAGCTGGACTTCACCTGATTTACAAAAAAAAACAGTGAAGGCTAGCTTAATTAGAAACACCATCAAATTTTCACCATGGCAATTAGGTCATATGAGTACCATTCATGGTGTCTATAGTAATTTTGATTTGTTATCTATTATCTTATCATTTTTAGCCATTCTATTCGCAGTTTTGTTAATGGCGATGACGATTTTTAGGAAAGATAAAAGGCATCTGGGGGACCTGTTAGCACAAACACAGGTACAAGCAAAAGGTGACTAGGGTATAGGTTGTTAAACTTTTTCTTATGAATCTTATCAAATATAGTGGATTAATGAAAAGTTATATACTGAAGAGAACCATTTTGGTTCTCTTTTTTAATATTCAAAGCTATATATTTGCTAAACAGTTGATATATAGAAGCTAAATAAAATTGTAAGTATAAAAAATGTTTATTTTATAGTATAATTTTATACATAAGCCTATCCTTTTCGTTCTATAATATGGATATTTTCTGGTACCGCATGTTGAAGCAGTAACACTTTTTGAACAAGTTGATTAATTAGAAAAGTAGAAGAAGATTTTATGAATGTCACGAACTTTTCTAAAGAGTTTATGGAATTATATAATAAGATTTATTTTTAAACAAAGACAAATTTGATTTGTAGAAGCGAGGAAAATGTAATGACAACATATTCAACTTAAATCGAAATAATATAAAATTATGAGGAGATTATAAGATGAACAATTATATAAAACTAAATGAAGATAGATGGAATAATGTAAAAAATGACTATACTGAGCCATTGACACATGAAGAATTAGAAGAAGTTAGAAATAATCCAATTTCTGTTGCATTAACTGTTGGAAAAAAAGTTCCAAAAGAATGGTTTGAAAAAGCAAACGGAAAAAAGATATTAGGTTTAGCTTGTGGTGGTGGACAGCAGGGTCCAGTTTTTGCTATAAAAGGTTATGATGTAACCATAATGGATTTTTCTAAATCACAATTACAAAGAGATGATATGGTTGCTAAAAGGGAAGGCTTAAAAATCAACACAGTTCAAGGTGATATGACAAAACCATTTCCATTTGAAAATGAAACATTTGACATTATTTTTAATCCAGTTTCAAATGTATATGTAGAAGATTTAGAAAATATATATAAAGAAGCCTCTCGAGTATTGAAAAAGGGTGGATTGTTAATGGTCGGATTTATGAATCCTTGGATATACATGTATGATGCTGACATTGTATGGGACAAACCCGATGAAGAATTACTTTTAAAATTCTCAATACCTTTTAATTCGAAAGAGCTTGAAGAGGAAGGCGAGATAACCATAAATCCAGAATATGGATATGAATTTAGCCATACCTTAGAAACCCAGATTAGAGGACAACTTAAAAATGGTTTTGCTATGATAGATTTTTATGAATCGTGTGACAAAAGACACAGATTATCACGTTATGGAAATGACTATATAGCTACACTTTGTGTTAAACTATAATGTTTTAGAGCATACTTTAGGAGACTAGATTAAATGTAGATGTATTTGTATATGTACGATGTGAGGAATATTTCTAAGTGTAGCCGTCTGATTGCGTATCGACTTGTAATAGAGATTTTGAGGTTGATAAATTTTAACTTTTAACATGGAGGTTTAGAAGATGATAAAGATTGATTGGGATAATATAAAAACTCGTTTAGATGCTTTGGTTGTAATTGATGAGTATCGAACAGATCCAAACAAGGAGTGGCTTCGATTAGTAGTTAAGATAGAGGAAAACTATGGAGACCGTTACCTTATTGATAATGGTTCTGGGGATTCTTTGGATGTAATTTTGGCTGAGAAACTGGTTCTTATAAAAGGTTTTGATCACGAAAATAGTCTAAGCCAGTTTGCTGCAGAAGAGTGGAATCAAGATATCATAGATGGATTTTATAAAGGGCTGGATGAAAAATATCAAAAACTTTATTCAGAGGACCAAAAAGATGAAACAACCTTCTTTATCTGGTATGACGGACGTGTGCATCAAAATACCTACCAAAATCAAGACGGTGGTGAATGGTTATTATCTTATTTCTTTGATAGCTTTGAGAGATTTTATGCATTTGTGACTAACTATTATTCAATCAAAGTTGATGAAGGCTTACTTAGAAAACTCTTCAACCAAGGATATCTTTCAAAAGCGGAATTAGAGCAATTGATTTATCCTGTCTAAAAAGACTTTTTCGCAGATGAATCTAGCAATAATTATTCCAACAAGTTAAAAGTTGCAGCTATCCTTCGGAAAGAAGTTAGAGACTCGAGGAAAGAAAAAAATTATTCAAAACAACTTCTGAACGAATATAAATATAAAGTAGAGGAGTTTGAGTATGAAATTTCATGAATTTGGTGATAAGAATTCACTTGATATTATTTTAATACATGGAGGAGGAAATTCATGGTGGAATTATCTTCAGCAAGCACGTATCCTTTCAGAAGAATACCATGTAATTTTACCAACTCTTGATGGACATGGTGAAGAAAATCAGGTAGATTATGTTTCTACTGAAAATTCCGCACTAGAAATTCTAGATTATATTAAAAAGAATTGTAACGGAAAGTTGTTTGCTATTGGAGGAGTTTCACTTGGTGGTCAAATTGTTATGGAAATACTATCACAAGATAGTGAAATAGTTGAGAAAGCAATAATAGATGGAAGTATTTGTATCCCTCAACCAAAGTTAGCTAGAATAAGTATTTTACTTGTATCTTTATTTGGTAAACTGATGTTCAGTAAATTTGCTTGTAAAATTCAGCTAAGTTTAATGGATAAAATGTATCCAAAAATAGCATATCCTAGTGAACTAAAAAGTTATTATATGAAGGATATGCCAAGAATGTCTGTTAAAACGTTAATAAGAATATATAAAACATATATGCAGCATTACAGGTTAAAAAGTACAATTTCTAAAAGTAAGGCAAAGGTTCTTTATATTTATGGTGAAAAAGAATTGAACTGTGTTAAAGAATCGGCAAGATTATTTCAACAGGTTCATCCAAATACTATTTTGTACGAAGCAAAGGATTATAATCATGGATATTTATCAACATACTTACCTCAGGAGTGGGTAGAGTTGGTTTATCCATTTTTAAAGAACAATAACTAAAATCTACTTGTGGCATGAAATTAAAAAGGTATCGATAGAATTTTAGTAACTTACAGTTTTTTAAAGAAAAATAATAGGTAAGTACCTTTAAGATTAGTATTTAAGGAGGTTAGATAGTTGAAATATGTACTTTTATTACGTGGTATAAATGTAGGTGGAAAGAATACGGTATCTATGAGTGCACTAAAAGAACAATTGTTAAGTATAGGTTTTGAAGATGTTAGTTCATATATTAACAGTGGAAATTTATTTTTTAGTAGTTTAGAAAATCATGAAAGTTGTATCACAAAGATAAAAAATTTATTAGAAACTAATTATGATTTTACGATACCTTTTGCGCTAATCACAAAAGAAGAATATTTAGAAGAAAAAGCCGAATTATCAGATTGGTGGAAGGAAGATATGGTTAGAAAAGATGTACTATTTTTCTCGTGCAACTTTAATAAATCAAGTATTCTTGACTTTATAGATAATGTTACATTTTATAATGAAGTAGTGTATGTAGGAAGAAATGCAGTATTTTGGGGTAAATATGATGAGTCGGAATATTTAAAAACTACGTATCATAAAAAATTAATAAAGCAAGATTTCTATAAAAAAATAACAATTAGGAATTCAAATATATTTGAAAAAATAGCAAAGATTTTAGAAGAAAAATAGAAGTATTTTAATTGAAAGAAGGTGAATGTTATGGAAGGAATGTTGAAGTTATATTCTCCTATTAATAAATTAAAACAAATTGGAGAGAATATCTGGATCGTCGACGGAAATGAAATACATATGAGTTTTAAACTCTTCAAAGTTCCTTTTACAACAAGGATGACAGTAGTTAAATTAGATAATAATAAATTATGGATTCATTCACCAATAGCTTTTAATAAAGAATTAGATGAAAAAATAAAAGAACTAGGAGAAATCGAACATATAGTTGCTCCTAATAAATACCACTATAGTTATGTATTGGATTGGTATAAACATTATCCAGATGCAAAAGTTTGGTTAGCAAAAGGAGTAAGCAGCAAACTTAAAACTGATGAAGGAGAAAATTTTGTATCACTAGATAATATTTCAAAAACTTCTTGGTCAGAGGAGATACTTTTTACTCCATTTAAAGGAAGTATAGCCATGGAAGAGATGGTATTTTTTCATAAAAAGAGTTCAACCTTAATATTAACGGACTTAATAGAGAGTATAGAAGTGAATAAATTACCGTTATTATATAAACTTGTATTTAAGTTTGGAGATAATAAGTATCCTAAGTTTCGAACGTCAAGAGATTTACGATCATCATTTATCTTTAAAAAACAAGCTAAAGATAGTTATTCTAAGATTGAAAGCTGGAAACCTGATAAAATTGTTTTCTCTCATGGAAAGATAATTTTAGAAAATGGTACGGAAAAATTAAAAGAAGCATTTTATTGGTTGAGAAAATAGTGTACTTTATGAGAAAATAATAATATAAGATTTAGAGAATAAATGAAAGGGAGTGATTAGGTATGACAATAGTAATAAAAAGAGTACTGGCATCAACTTTAAAAGAAATGGCGGAAAAGAAATCATTATCAAAAATAACAATAAATGATTTAACACAAGCTTGTGATGTTAGTCGTCAAACGTTTTATAATAATTTTAAAGACATCTATGATTTAGTAGAGTGGATATATCTTAAAGAGGTAGTGACTCCAATCGAAAGAGGGAAAACCTATGATAAATGGCAAGATGCTCTAACATCAATTTTTCAATATATCTCAGAAAATCATGTTTTTGTTTTAAATACCTATCGCTCTTTTGGAAAAGGATTTTTAGAAAAAGTACTAAGACAGGAGATTGAACTATTTCTAAGTAATCAGGTGTTCAAAAAAATCGAAGTAACAAAAGAAGAAGCTAAACAAGTAGAGTTTTCTTATTCTTTTTATACATATGCTTTGGTTGGAGTAGGGTTAGATTGGATAGAAAAGCAAATGCCAGAAAGTGTTGAAGAACTAGTTGAAAGAATTGAAAGAGTTATGCTGGGTGAGATAATTTCTCTTCTTTAAATAAAGTTTAAGCTCTTTTACAATTAATTGAATTTGTAAAATAGTTAGGCAAAAGTAAAAAATTGTAAATTGTATTATGGATATGGAAAGTGTATATTAATAGTGATATTAGTATACACTTTTTTTAGGAGGAGTTTTTATGTATTATTCAAACGGAAATTATGAAGCATTTGCTAAACCAAAAAAACCAGCAGGAGTTGATAAAAAATCGGCTTATTTAGTAGGTTCTGGACTAGCTTCTCTTGCGGCAGCAGCCTTTTTAGTTCGTGATGGACAAATGAAAGGAGAAAGAATCCATATTCTTGAAGAACTACCTATCGCAGGAGGTAGCTTAGATGGTATTATGAATCCAACTCGTGGATTTATTATTCGTGGTGGTCGTGAAATGGAAGATCACTTTGAATGTCTTTGGGATCTTTTCAGATCTATTCCTTCATTAGAGGTAGAGGATGCATCTGTTTTAGATGAGTTCTACTGGTTAAATAAAGAAGATCCTAACTTTTCAAAATGTCGTGTTATTGAAAACCGTGGACAACAAATTCCTAATGATGGACTTTTTGCATTATCTGATAAATCAAGTCAGGAATTAGTAAAACTATATTTGACTTCTGAATCAGAACTTCAAGGTATGAAAATAACAGATTTCTTTAGTAGTGAATTTTTTGAGTCTAATTTTTGGACTTATTGGGCTACAATGTTTGCTTTTGAAAAATGGCATTCAGTTGCTGAAATGCGTCGATATATGTTGAGATTTATTCATCATATTAAAGGACTTCCTGATTTATCAGCACTTAAATTCACTAAATATAACCAATATGAATCATTAGTTCTACCATTAGTTAAATACTTAGAAAGTCATGGTGTAACTTTTGAGTACAATACTGTAGTTAAAGATATTAAAGTTGAAAAACAAGGAAAAGATCTAGTAGCTAAGCATCTGATCTTAGAAGTAAACGGAGAACATGTTGTTAGAGAATTAACTGAAGATGACCTAGTATTTGTTACAAATGGTAGTATCACTGCATCTACAACATATGGTAACAATGATACTTCAGCTCCAGTCAGCAAAGAACTTGGTGGAGCTTGGCAACTTTGGAAAAACTTAGCTAAACAAGATGAACGTTTTGGACGTCCAGAAGTATTTTGTGAAAATCTTCCAGATCAAAGTTGGTTTGTTTCGGCTACGACGACTGTAACAGACAAACGAATCGCAGAATATATAGAAAAAATTTGTAAACGTGATCCTTATGCAGGTAAAGTAGTAACTGGTGGTATAGTAACAGCACGAGACTCAAATTGGATGATGAGCTTTACACTTAACCGTCAACCTCACTTTAAATCTCAATCAAAAGATGAATTAGTAGTTTGGATTTATGGATTATATTCAAATATTTCAGGTAACTATATAAAAAAACCAATAGAAGCTTGTACAGGTATTGAAATCGCAGAAGAATGGCTTTACCATATTGGGGTTCCTGAACAATTTATTCACGAATTTGCAAGCAAAGGTTGTAGCACAGTTCCATGTTATATGCCTTATATAACAAGTTACTTTATGCCAAGACACGATGGTGATAGACCATTAGTTATCCCAGAAGGATCTAAAAACTTAGCATTTATAGGTAACTTCTCTGAAACACCTCGTGATACTGTCTTCACTACAGAATATTCTGTTCGTACAGCTATGGAAGCAGTATACACATTACTAGATGTTGATAGAGGTGTACCTGAAGTATTTAATTCTGCATATGATTTACGTGTCATGACTAAATCAACTAATCGCCTAATGGATGGTAAAAAACTTGAAGAAGTTAAACTACCTTTCTTTGCCAAAGCAATTAGTAAACGTGTATTGAAAAAAATCAAAGGAACATATATTGAAGAGATCCTAAAAGATGCAGGATTGATTTAGATATAATTCCTCTAGGTTATAGTTATAAAAAATACATAATAGATATAAAAGACGATAGTGAAGACTGTCGTCTTTTTTTGGTTTCATAAAGAAAATCATTATATTAATTTTAGTTTTATTATAATGAAAAATCATATAATAGAATAACTGAAAAGTCAAACAATTATTCTATGAAAAATAATTACATACTTTTAGTAATTACTATGTTATTTAATTGAAGAACAAATTTTAAGGAAACTAAGATAAGTAACTCAGTGTAATTGATTTATCTAATATATTAGATAAATATTAAATTATTTTTAAAATAATTTTAAAATAATTTATAAGTAGACAGTATTTGTCCACTGAATATGATAAAATATAATTGTTGAAAAGATCAACAAATAAAAATAGATTGAGGTTATCGTTATGGCAAAAGCAAAGGAAAGTTTCACTACATGTGGTGTGTTTTATTATTATCAAAAGTTGTACTTACTAAGAAGTATCCATAGAAAAAAACATCGATTAAAATACAATTGTCTAGGCTGCATCTCTAGTTGTTTCTTGACTTACTAAAATATAATTATATAATATATCTATAAAATATTTGCATATAACTTAAGGAGTTTTTATATGAAAATACCAACTTATTTTAAAGAAAGTAATTATAAAATTGTTGAAGTAGAAGAGGATTTTTCGTCTATCAGGATAGTTAAGGAACTAGAAAAAGACAAATATAATGAGTTCTTTGAAATCTATTACTTTGATGAATTGGATTCTGATGCTGTGATTACTGAAATTTTTGATGAAAAAACTTCAACTATAAAACCTTGTAAGGTTGTAGCGAAATGTATTCAAACAGGAAAAGGAATGTTACTTTATGATCAATTAAAATATGGTTATAACTCATTATTTTGTGATAAATTTGATTTAGAAACGTTTGATAATCGTCTGCTTGTAAAATTAGATATTCCAAATTCTAAAATAGAAATCGATTTAGGATATAGTATAGATTATGATGAGGAAAAAGAAGATTTTGAATTTGATGATAATAATTATTTGGAAACAATCAATGGAGAAGAAATTTCTTTTGAGGCTGTTAAAAAAGATGGATTTGACTACATTAAAATATCAGCAATAGATGAAGACGAAATTATTAGAGAAGTTTTAAATCTAGAGTTAGCTTAAAAATTACTTAGAGATTATGCAGAGATAGGAGAAATAAAGATAATACAAAATCTTATATTTTATTCTCTTAAAAAGAGCAATTTAGACTTATAAAGAGGGATTTTAAAAATGAAAAGAATAAAGTTTAGACATAATAAATATTCACCAGGTGTCTTATATATTTTGGTTATATTTGGAGTAGCAGCTGGGCTATTGGCTTTTTTCGGATTTTTAACAATTTCTGGTATGGACAAAGGGCCAGAATACGGACCTATATATTTTAGAGAACATCCAATACATGCTGTTTACTTGATGTTTGCCTTGATTCCTATATTTATGCTATTTCCAACATGGATTGCAAAGAAAATTTGGAGTCATGAGGATCAAGAAGCATATATTGACCTTTACGAAGATTACGCTGAACTAAATTGGAATGATAGAAAAGTACATATTAAAAAAGGAGAATTGGATATTAAGATTCCTAAACCTCAGCCTTTTTGGTATGGAACCTATATATTAAAAATTCCTCAATGCAGAATAGTATTGGTTAGTTCTGTAAAGGAAAATAAAGAAAATAATAGAGTACGACGTTCTCTGGATATTGCAATAAAGGAATTGTCTATTTACAAAAAACCTAGAAAATAAAATGGATGATATAGTGAAATAGTTTATGAAATAAATTGGAATTTATTGAGGTATAATAAGATATGATTGAATATTTTAGTAATAAAAAAGTAACAGTAGAAGAGTATAAGCAGGTTTTAATTAAATCAGGAATAGGAAGACCTACAAGTGATTTGAAAAGATTGGAATTAATGTTAAATAACTCTAATTTTGTATTAACGGCATGGGATAATGATAAATTAGTTGGTATCTCACGTGGAATGACAGACTTTTCTTATGCCTGCTATTTGTCTGATTTAGCAATAGATAAAGAATATCAAAAACAAGGTATAGGAAAAAACCTTATTAATATGAGTAGAAAAATACTAGGAGAGAAGGTTGCAATTATATTACTTTCTGCTCCAAGTGCGATGGGCTACTATCCTAAAATTGGTTTAAACAAAGCTGAAAATGCGTTTATTATACCTAGGGAGGAATAGAAATAATTTAGTGTTTAATATTCAATTATATAAGGTATGCTAGTTTTTCTAGGTTTACGAAAATTAATATTATAATAAATATGGTTGAAAAAAATGGCTGTATAAAAATAGGTATTTACCACATATTTCCTAATATAACTGACTCTTTCATCAATATAACCGGTATTTAAGGGCATAAATATTTCTTTTCTCCTAAACATAAATTACATAATTTTTGCTGTTCTTTTGAATCTTTTTTTGACATAATAAGTCACCTGTTATTGCTGTTCCTGCAAGATTGCAGGACTCTATAGTATCAATTATCTTTTTTCCATTTATATATGAATTTGACAATTTTAAGTCAATAAAACACACTATTTGTTTGTTAATTTATTAAAAACGTTATTATATCATGTTTGGATTACAATATAAATGTTATATCGTATTGTTTTGTGAGACATAATGGAGTTTTTCTTATAAAGTATATAGTGTTTATGATGGTATTATACAGTAAAAAACATAAAAAATTAGAAAATTTTTATAAATTTTTTGTTTTTTTATTGACAAAAGAGATGTTCCTTTTTATAATGTATATCAAGACGTTGAAGAGAAGAGTAGAAAGTTATTCAATCAATACAGAGACATTTCAATTGGTGAGAGAAATGAGAAAGAAACTTTTGAATATGGCCTTGGAGTCTTCACATTGAGATCGATATACTTAGATTAAGATAGTGACGGGGATGCCCGTTATAGCATTATGAGTATGAGATAGTACTCAAAAAGGTCTTTTTAGTGATAAAAAGATAAATTAAGGTGGTAACGCGTGAGTTTGCTCTCGTCCTTTATGGATGGGAGCATTTTTTTATTTTTTAATTCATAGTGTAAAACTTTAACTATATTCTATAATTCTAATTTTTTCAATAATATATTATATACAAAGGAGAAGTAGATGAAAAAACAAAGGAAAGATATATTTATAGTAGGGTTAGCTCTATTTGGTGCATACTTTGGTGCAGGAAACTTGATATTTCCACCATTATTAGGATTTCTTTCAGGTAATCAATGGTCTTTAGCATCAATAGGATTTTGTGTGTCTGCAGTTTTAATGCCAGTTGTGGGGTTATATGTAATTTCAAAAAATGGTGGTTCTCTTGAGTCTATGACTGGAGATATACATAAAAACTTTGCAAAATTTCTACTATTATTTATAATGATATTTGCAGGTAATATATCTGTACCTCGTACAGGTGCGGTTGCATATGAGCTAGGATTTAAAGCTCTTTTACCTAATACACCAATTATAGTATTTATACTAGGGTATTTTGCCATAGCGTTATATTTTTCATTAGATGTAAATAAAATGGTAAATAGTGTTGGAAAGTTTTTAACACCTGTTTTGGTAGTTGTCCTATTAGGAATTATTATTAAAGGGATTCTTACTCCAATAGGGCATCCGGTAGTTCCACAAAAAAGTGGAGTTTTTACTCACTCATTGTTAGAAGGGTATCAAACTGGAGATTTAATAGTAAGTTATCTTATAGGAACTGTTTTTATAGGAGATATTATTCGAAGAGGTTATCGTACTAGTGGAGAAAGAAATAAACTTACTGCATATTGTGGTATAATTGCTTTAATCTTGTTGGCGGTTATTTATGTAGGTCTAATATACCTTGGTGCGTCAGTAAGTAGTTATTATCCAGAAAATGTGGAAAGAAGTCAGTTATTATTAGGTATAGCTGAAAGAGTTCTTGGCAAGGGAGGAATGTTATTTTTCTCAATTGCTGTAGTTTTGGCCTGTATAACGACTGCAATTGGACAAATCACATCTATAGCTAACTTTTTCCATGATTTTTCAAAAGGAAAGATACCGCATAAGTTAGCGGCATTTGTTTTTGCAGCTCTGGGAGCTACAATTGCTATTCTTGGTGTTGAAAAAATTGTATACTTTGCCACACCAATTTATAAAGGAGTATATCCAAGTTTAATAGTCTTAATGATTTTAGGTATTTTTCGTAAATATATACCTAATAAACAAAGTTTTAGATATGCACTTATATTTACATTAGTAGTAAGTATTTTAGAAGCAATTTTATCAGTTTTAAATGTAGCTGTTATCAAAACTTTTATTGATATACTTCCTCTAAGTGATCTTGGATTTGCATGGATTCTTCCTGCAACACTCGGGTTTATAGTGGGAGCAATAAAAGGTAATGAACCTTTGACTCAATTTGAATAAAAAGTTTATTAAATAAAAATATATTAATTAAAAAAAGGAGTAATATCAATGACAAATTATAATACAAATACAATATGTGTACAAGGTGGATATGAGCCAAAAAATGGTGAACCAAGAGTGGTTCCAATAGTGCAATCTACAACTTATAAATATGAATCATCACAAAAAATGGGTGATTTATTTGACCTAAAGGATTCTGGTTACTTTTATACAAGACTGGCTAATCCTACAAATGATGCAGTAGCAAACAAAATATGCCAGCTTGAAGGTGGAGTAGCAGCTATATTAACATCATCAGGACAAGCAGCTAACTTTTATGCTATATTAAATATAGCTAAGGCAGGGGATCATGTTATAGCCTCTTCTGCTATCTATGGTGGAACATATAACTTAATAGCTAAGACTATGAAAGATATGGGTATTGAATCTACTTTTGTGGAACCAGATATTTCAGTAGAAGAATTAGAAGAGAAATTTCAACCTAATACAAAATTAGTTTTTGGTGAGACATTATCTAACCCTTCGCTAAATATCTTAGATATAGAAAAATTTGCAAATGTAGCTCATAAACATGGAGTGCCATTAATAGTTGATAATACTTTCCCTACTCCTATATTCTGTAGACCTTTTGAGTGGGGTGCTGATATTGTTACACATTCAACTTCAAAATATATGAATGGTTCAGCAAATGCAGTTGGTGGTGTAGTAGTAGATTCAGGAAACTTTGATTGGGTAAAATATAGTGAAAAATTCCCAGGATTAACGACTCCCGATGAAACGTATCATGGAATTGTCTATACTGAAAGTTTTGGGAAAGCAGCATATATTACAAAGATGACAACGAATCTGATGCGCGATTTAGGATCTATACCTTCTCCACAGAATTCATTTTATCTTGGCGTTGGATTAGAAACATTACATTTACGAATGGAAAGACATTTTGAAAATGCTTTGGAGCTTGCTAAACACCTAGAGAGTCATCCTAAAGTATCTTGGATTTCCTTTTCAGGACTAGAAAATGATAGTCAGCATGAATTGGCAGAAAAGTACTTACCAAATGGATCTTGTGGAGTTATATCGTTTGGTGTTGTAGGTGGAAGAGAAGCTGCAGTTAAGTTTATGGATTCTTTAAAACTAGCTTCAATAGTTACTCATGTGGCTGATACAAGAACTTGCGTACTTCATCCTGCGTCTACTACACATAGACAGATGAATGATGAAGAGTTATTGGCTGCTGGAGTATCACCAGATCTTATTAGAATGTCTGTAGGTATAGAGGATATTCGTGATATCGTAGCTGATATAAATCAAGCTTTAGAACAAATAAATTAAAATTTATGAAACAAGTATTGTAAATCAATAAAGAAATTGAATAAAAAATAGTATACATTTTGAACTGACATCTTAAAGTTAGACTAAAAGTTTCAACTTTAGGGTGTTGGTATTTTTATGATAGAATACATAATTTAAATTTTAAAAAGGAGTATTATTAGAAAAGTTATTGAATATTATAAAAAGTATGGAGAAGATGTACGACACCGGTTACATGAGAATAAAGAGTATTCTTTCAAAAAAAGAAATTTATTGTAGAATTATACTTAACAAGTGGTATATTTTGATAAAAAATATGGTTGGGAAAAAATAAAAGATATTGGTCTACATACAATTGGTTCAGTTTGGACTAAAGATGGAAAATATTATTATTTTGATGATTTGGGTAATAATCAGCTCGTGAAGAATACAGTGTTTGAAATTAATGATAAAAATGTGGTGAATGAATTGTTATCAAATTCAAATAAAATTAGTATAGATAGGATTAGAGACATAATTAATCAGAAACAAATGCAAGTTGTTGATGGTAAAGTCCAATTTAAGGCACCCGTGAAATACGGAATGGATTATCGTATTGTTTTAGTGCTTGTGTCAGTAGTGGTTATTTTCATATATTTGCTAGAACGTAGATACAAAGAATGGGGAACAGATTATAAGTAAATATAATTATGTTATTAAAGAGAGATTGTTATTAAGAAAGGTTTCATGTATATTCAATAGTAAAGTAAATTAGTAAAATATAAACAAGTTTTCTATGCTACTGTTATTAGTAAAGGAAAGCTTGTTTTAATTTTTAAAATCAACTTTTTTATGTATATAAAAGTTAGTTTTTGACTTCTTCAAGAAAATTATATACTGTTATGGTATAATTAAAGTAGTAAAATTAATAATATATAATAGGCATATGAGGCAATAGATAATGAGTAAAAAACAACTTGCATTAGAACAGAAAAAACTAGATTTAGATCTTACGATTATTGGAATTATAACTTTCATGGTTTTTGGAATATATGCAGTTTATAGTAATCAAATGAAAGATTTTATTACAAATAGAAGTATTAATATAGTATCAAGATTATTATTAAATGCTGGGATACAGTTTGGAGTAGCGGGGTTAGGAATAGTCATTGTAATGATTTTAAGAAAAGAAAGTTTTTCTGAGTATGGGTTAAAAACGAAAAACATTTTTAAATCTATACTAGGTACTATTCTTTGCTTTTCTCCATTAGTCATTTATATTTTTGCTTCAGGGAATTTTCGGGGTTATCATCCGTTGAAGATTATGCTTACTGATGATGTATTTTCTAGTGGATTTCCAACAAATATTTTTGGAATGGGGATGATTGTATTAGTTTGGGAATTTTTTGAAGGATTTAATTATGCGGTTATATCTGATAAAATCAACAAACGTTATCATTCAAAAAGTATCTTTGCGAACTATGAGCTATCACTTGTGCATTAATTTGTCTGCTTTTTCATCCAATACATACAGATTTTTGGGGAATTATTGAGTTAATTACTACATTCTTTGCCATTTATGGAATGTTAATAGTACAAACAGAAACAAAAAATTCTTGAGGATGTATTTTTGCATTTTGTTTTATTTGGAACGCTTTATAAATGGGAAATTGTTTATATGGTACAATGTAAGAATAGACTAAAAATGGTAATTTCATTTGATAAATATACATTAAGTTAACTTTTAGTTTTATTTTTAATTCAAGATGAAGGTATCCATTATATTAAGAACAGATGAATTAAAAGTATTAAATAAATCTATTGTGATTAATGTACAATTAGAATTTATTAATGTGAAAATGGAATATACTGATTGATACTATATTAACTATTAGTATTGTAAAAATAATTAAAGATAGAAATAGCACATTAAGTATTCTCTATTAATAAACATGTTTATAAAAGTTGAAGAAAATAATTCATTAGATTATCTAAATAAGTCAAAAATTAAAGAGGTAATAATTTAAGGAGGAGATTAAAATGGGAATAATAGCAAATTATCAATATTTAAGTGATACGAATTTACAAGAACTTAAATCTTTTTATGCAGAAGTAGATGATATTTTTGAGGAAGTTGAAGATTGGAATGATGAAGCTGAGATACTTCTTGATATCGATAAGATGTGGGATGCTCTTCATTTTGTACTTACAGGAGTAAGTTGCAGTGAACCTATAGAAAATAATGCTCTTAGCGAAGCAGTTGTTGGAGTATTCCCTATTGATGGTATTGAGGAATATATCAGTTATATAGAAAAATCAAGAATTAAAAATATAGTTTTTGCTCTTGACAATTTTGATATAGAAAAAGCTTTAGAAACTTTTAGTATGGAAGAATGTAAAGAAGCGGAATTATATCCAAATATCTGGGGTTATGAAGAAGAAACTGACGAAATAAAAGAAGAAATAATGGATTATTTTCAAGATATGAAAGATTTTTATAAACAAGTGTTAGAAGAAGATGGGAATGTATTGGTTACAATTTATTAAAGAGTCATAGATAAGGTAGAGTAACGAAGAATTAAAAATATAGTTTGCTTTATCTATGTTCGATGCAGGCTAACTAGAATGTTTTAAAAAATATTTTACTTTAATTAGAAGATTAAAAGTGTTGGAGGAAAATTAAAATGAGTAAAATTAATCACGAGTTTTTTGGCGAGATAGATACAGAAAAAGGTGTAGATGAACAATTTGGGGAGAAACTTGATGATGTTCGTGTATTATGGGAAGAAGAGTATAATGGAATTATGACGACACTATGGTATGATAGTGGTTATGAATTTAAAGTAGGAGTTATTGATACATTTGCTGAATTTTTACGCAATAGTGAAAACTATTTTGAAAAAGCTAGAGAGGCTTTAAAATGTTATTTAAAAGTGGATGATAAGTATATTATTTTTCATAAAGAAGAATTGGAATTAGATATATCAGATGAAATTTGTGAATTTGTAGAACAAATAAAAATAGAATAAATTTCGCTATGGGCTGGGGAGAATTTAATTAGTGTTGATTTTATGATTAACCCAGAAGAAAGTGATCAAATTCTATGCGTGAAATTTAATGATAGTTTAGAAGTAGAAAGTGTAGACTGGGAGAGTTAGAAGAACCCTGTAAAAACTAATAAAGTAGTTTTTTGTAGTCGGTAATGTGCTTGGGATGGCGGTATTTATGAAAAAATTAATAAAAGAATTTTGGAATGTATTAAAAAGTGAATATGAAAATAAACATAAAGAAAATATTTTTAAAAATTATAGTCAAACAGAACATGTTTTAGAGAATTTCAGAACATATTTAAAAGATCTTTTTTTAAAATATCCATCTAATGTAGATATTGTTTGTGTTTTGGCTTCTGTAGAATTAGAATTAAGATATGAAAAAAATGCAATTAAATTATTAGAAGATTTTGTTTTAAAATATAATGAAGTAATTAATGATGTTGATAAAGCAAGAATTTATACTAATCTAGGATTCTATTATGAAGCTGATAAAAAACAAGATGATTATTTGTTAAAAGCCGACAAGCTAAATTCTCCCTTTATTGAAACATATAAAGGCTTAGCACTAACTAGTTTTTCAAATTATGAACGTAATAAAACAATTGAAGATTTATATAAAAGTCTGATGTATTTTGAAAAAGCGTTAAAAATAACTAATGATTATGAAATACAATTTGGATATGCAGTATGTTTATTTGAAATGAAAGAATATCAAAAGGCAAAAGTTATTTTTGAAAAACTATTATCAGAGTATCCAGATAGAATGCGCTTGTTGTTATGTATGGCTTATTGTGAAGTATATTTAGGCAATAAGGAAGAAGCAATCTATTATTTAAAAAAAGTTGAAGTAGGGCAAGATGAGAAGTATTATTTAACTACTGATGATATTGCAGATTATCAAGTTTTTGAAGCTTATTATGTTCTAGGAGAATACGATTTATTTTTGGAAGAGTGTGAGAAAGCAATTCTTGATTATTACTTTGCAGACTGGGAACATTACTATTACACACTTTGGCTTAAAAATAAATATGAGAAATTTTATGAATGTGTAAGTAAGTATAAAAATGACATACTTAAAAATATAGAGGAAACGAAAGTTGATGATGATTTTTCTTGTGAAGAAGAGAAGCAAGATTATATTAAAAGTTACGAAGAAGATTTAGAAAAATTAATAACAATGTCTAATAAAATTCAAAATGAGAATTATAAACCTATAATTAAGTTAGAACTATATCCTGAATATGGTTGCTTCTTAGTTGATTGTATTAGGCATAATTTTTAAAGAATACTGTTGAATACAGAAATAATCTTTAAAAGAAATCATACACTTATAGATTTAAAAATTAAAAAGATAAGTGTTTTAGATATCGATAAACTTTTTTTAAAAATAGGGTGTAATAAAAATAAATAAGTATAAACACATTAAAAATAAATAAAAAATATATAAAAAGGTAGGCTAGATATATGAAAAAAATTGATACACAATATATTAGTGAGAAAAAAGCTGATTTAGATGAAATAAAGTATATAGTTGATAATATATTTACAGAAGATAGTGAAGAATGGCTATGTCTTTATGATACTTCAGAAAAAAATCCAAATTACGTTCAGATACACTCAGACATAGAGTATTTTGAAGAGGATGCTTTAAATTTTTTGCAGAAAGTTTTACAAATTCCATTAGATAACATAGATGAAATAGAAGGTATTTACTTAGTAGAATGTAGAAAGTATAAAGATAACGCTGATTTTAGACATTATCGTGCCTTTTTCCTAGATGCAGATGTAGTATATTCTTATTTCGAAACATACATAAATGATGAAGAAATTAATGTTGAAGGTTGGTATGATGTAACTAAAGAATTTTAAGAGGAATAAGCATGAATGATAGGTTGAATATTGGTCAAATAATAGATCTTTTAAAGCAAAATTATCAATATGTATTTATAGTAGTGGGCTTACTTTATACATTAGCGGCAGTTTTCGATTTCGTAGGAATAAATAAATATAGTACTGCAGATTCAGGGAAGACCTTTAAAAGGTTTGTTTTTGAAAATTTTGGAGAGGCTGGATATAAGGTTTTGAATTCTATTGTTGGAATTGTACTGATCTTATATGGAGTATTACCTTTAATTTATAGTTAGATAAAGGAGAAAAAAATAATGGATTGTATATTAAAAAAGGAAGATTTTATTTTTAATAAAACTTCATACTTGTCTTTTTATGAATGCGAGATAAATGGATTTAAACTTCAGATTAATGAAGAAGATTTTACAGAAGAAGAATTAGTTTTTTCAGGTAAATTACTTGATTTATATTCTGAAAATTTAACTAAAATAATAGATGCCTGTGTGAAATCGGAAACTTTTAAATATTGTTATCCTGATGAAGATGTTCATAGTATTGATGAAAAGTTAGGTAAACCGATAATTAGAAGATTCGGGAATCTAAGTGTTTTAACCTACACAGAACATGAGCTTGATGCAGATCATCTTTTGGATATTGAAATTGAGGGTTTATATGATGAAATATTAGATATTTCTATAGATGGTTAAAATTAAGGTTTGAGTTATCAAGAAATAGGAGATATTAAATTTGGTGATATTTGTACGCCATGATATTTATTTATGGTTTGATTAGTTAGTATGTATTAAAATACAGTGGAAGAAATATGGGAGTATGCTTTATAAAGCTTACTCCCATATCGTATGTTGAGCTCGTACACTATAATAGAATGGAGAAGCATCTGCTGTGAAGTTAGCTTGAATGATATATCTTTGCCATAGCGTGTAGTCAGCTGTCTGTAACTTGAGTAGGAAATCTGTATCGTGCTTTACTTCTTTGTAATCTACAGGGTTTAGTGAAAAAATATCTGTTAAATTTTTTGTTCTAAAATCATGGATAGTAAATGGAGCTAGGTCTTTATGATTAAATTTAACAGTAGATAGAACTGTACTATCTGCCGGAATTTTATAATATGTTATGGTGCAATTCTTAAGCTTATCAACATCTTTCCATGTAGGGGTAATACTCATAAAACCATAGGATTTTTCATCGCGAACTATCTCCACAAGCTCACCGTAGTAAAAGTGATCATTGCGCTTATTTATAATTTCACTTTCAGGTGTTTTTTTAGTAAAGGTGAAGCCAGCATCTAAAAGTTCAGACGCCTTTGTTTTACCAATAATCACATTAGTCTTATCTAATTGGATTTCGATAGGTTTTTCAGGAAAACCTGTTATTGATATACAAAGAGTAAAGGCAAACGAGGTAAAAAAGATTGAACCGATTACAGCGTTTGATGAAGAATATCTGTAGGCTGGTTTCTTTTTTATATTTAGCAAGAGTAGAATAAGTCTGCTGGTGTAGGTAAATATTATGACAGCAATAACAATAGCAAATTCTGCTTTTAAACATGTATACAATGTTACTGGGAAGTTGTGAGTTTTATAATATATTATAATTAAAAGAAGTATATTAGCCAAAAAGAAATTTAAAATGAATAAAGTGGCTTCTTTTAATGCAGTAGAGTCTGTAATATCATCTAATTTTCCAATAGCAAATCTTCCTCTAAATCCTTGTCCAAACTTATATATCCATTGAGGAACATCATTTTTCTCTAGTACAGCTACTAGAAGCCTAAAGTAGATATAAATTGTAAGTAAAAATAATAGTAATACAATAAAGCAAAAAGATAAAGTTATTATAAAAAATCCCATAGATAGCGCTCTTTTCTAAATAAAATTAATACACTATTATTATATCATTATATAAGACTTTAAGACAAAAGAATTTAGTAAAAAAGTTATAAATAATCTAATTATTTATAATTTTATATTTACTTTAATATTTACAAAAATTCAAAAAACTTATAATTTAAAAAACTATCTGTATAAGATATGTATATTTTTTTAGTAATGTTTGAAAAAAAGGGGGGAATTGCTATAATAGTAGTATATAAAATGTTTTGGTGCGGATTAGATAATTTAGCTTTTTAAATTCTGGAATAGAGTTTAAAAATGAAGGAATATCAGGGATGAATGTGTTTATTAACAAAATATGAGTTTAGTTAGAAATAAGTAGTAAATATATTTAATAAGGGAAATTTAGATTATGAGAGATTATATTGATGAAAGAGAAAAATTAGCAAAATTAATATTACGAAGTTCAATAGTGCTAGATATATTTATTTATGCGGGCTTTTTCTTCGGTTTTGTATTTGGTATTGCTGGAGCAGAAATTGGATTTTGGTTGTTAGGATTTGTTTTTAGATATGGTGTGCATATAGGAATAAGTAGTGTTGTATTAAAAATAGTTGTTATAATTTTATCCTATAAGAAAGATACATATAAAAAGAGGGAATTACTTTCGGTTGCTTCATCTTCAATGGCTCTGTTGTTTATTATAGGTGCAATAGTGTGGGGAATTTACTATATTGGTAAGATTATGACTGCTGTGGGATAGACAAACTAAGAGAGCATAGTATATAAAATATAGAAAAAGTATAAATCTAAACTATTATACACATAGTATTAGTGAAATAAGATGCAGGATTGAATTATATGTCGCGTAATTTCTTACCTGAGTTAAAACACAATAATTATTATGAAGCATTTAATATTTATGCAGATTTGAGTGATAAATTCTTAACTCAAGCTAAAACAGATAAACCTTATGATAAAGGTAATCTTCCGAAAGAACCTATTAGTATATTTTGGATTCCTATAGTAATAGGATTAGGCATGTTTATAGCTAGATTTATCGTGAAGGGAATGGAAAATCAGCTTGAAACTGTTAGACCTGCTTTGGCAGCAAATAGCTACATTAAAGAAAATAGTTTGAATGTAACAAGATTAGAAGATCAGTTTCTTTATAGCACAGTTAATAAAACTGCAAAAGCAAAAGAGACAAGTAGCTCGAGTGGTGGAGGTAGTAGCACACATACTTCATCGTCTGGACGTACCCATGGAGGGACTGGTGGTAAGTTTTAAAAGATTAAATAAATAACCTGTATAATTTTTATCTAATATTGAAATATGAGAGATAGATTCTGGAAGGGCTAGCTACCCAGTATTTTAATATATAATCAATATGTGTAATTTTAAATCATTAAGTTTTTTATTTTTATGAAGGTTAATATAGTTTTCTTTTAGTATATAAAATAAGATCCGGAACAGATTTCTGTGTTCCGGATTTTATCTAGTTATTAAAAATTATTAGTGTTTTTTCTTAATAATTCTTATTCCAAACGTAGCAATAATAGATAACAATCCTAATACTGTTAGGTTATTAGTATTATTTAGTCCTGTAGAAGGTAAAATTTTCTTTTTATCGTCTTTATTTGGAGTTTTAGGATCTGGATTTCCTGGTGTTTCTGGATTACTTGGTTTTTGAGGTTTAGCAGTATAATTAACATCCTTAACAATATTATCTTGAGTTACTGTTTCTGCTGCTACAACTAAAATATCTGCTGTATATCCTTCAATTACAGGAGATGTAACCTCTGTGTACTTAGATTTATCTGAAACCCAAGTACCATTATCTATAATTTCACCTGTTACTTTATCTTTAGTAACCGTACGAGTCCATACTGCTTCTTCCACATGATTTGGTGGTGTTTTATCGCCAGCTCCGTGATAGCGCACAGTTAAACTTACTTTTTTCTCTTCTTTGATTGCTTCTGTTTTGTGTTTTAAATGAATTGTTACATTTTGGTCTACTGTAATATCTGTATCGAATTTCTCTGGTAAGGCTTCTTTTGTTACTACTTCATAACCTTTTGCTTCATACCCAGCTACGATTTGATCATAAGTTGTTTGAGTTTCTGGTTTTACTTCAGAGTTTGAATCCCCACTTGCTAGATCTTTTTTGTCTTCTAGTGTTGTATTTGTTGTGTCATCAATTACTGTATATGTCAGTTTTTGAGTTTCTGGGCTATATACTACTGTTTCTACTATATCTGCAGTATCTTCAGTTACATTGTTCACTGCTTCTACTTTTGCTTTGTCTGCTGTGTATCCTGGTTTTGTCGGTGATACTACTTCAGTAAAGACTGTTCCATTAGTTGCAGTCCACTGCCCATTTGTCACAACATTTGTTACTAGGTCTTTTGTATTTTCTCTTATAAACTCTAGTTCTCTTTCTACTGTTGGAAATGCTGGCTCTGCTGGGTTGTTATCTTTGTACACATAGTTTATTGTTTGTTTTACTTTTTTACTTTCTGGTGCTTTTTCTGTCTTGTGTTTTAAATGAACTTCAAACACTTGTTCTTCTTTTCCAAAAGTCACTCCATCCGTTGGATAAGTACTAGATACAAACTCATAATTTTTATCTGTATATTTTTTCACAGTATCATCTATTGTGTATGTAGATTTTGTATTATACTTACCTTTTAAATCATCCTTAACTTCTAATACTTCGTTAGTTGTATCATCAATATACTTAACTTTAGCAGTACCTTCTTTTAGTTTATAAACATAATAAACATTTTGATCGTTACCTTTAAACTCTATAGATTTATTTGTAGTTAGTTGAGCCCCAGCTACTCCGGGAACTGTTGTAGGTTCTGTTACAAGAGTATAGTTATCTATATTCTTAGGCTTCACATCGTAATTTGGAGATTTCGGTGTAGTAGCTAATCCTGCAGGATATCCATATTTATAATCTTGTGTTTCGATTTCTTTACCTTCAGTATCTACATAACGTACAGTTATTTTTGTTTGTCCAACTGCACGTGCGTTCGAAGGAGTTGTTGTCGCTTTAATATCTTCTGTTTTTAATTGAGTACCAACTCCATTACCATCTACGCTGTAACTATAGCTCTTAGATCCTTCTATTGAATTTTTAATAGATGAATCTGCGAATATTATGCGTGTCGAATGACCTGTCCCTTGAATAACACTCATATCTTTTAAAATTTTACTAACTTGTTTATTTACTTCTGGCGTTCTATCGATTTCTTGATAAGTATCACCGAACTCTGCATAATCATCTGTTGGTCTAAGATCATGATAAGTAGTGATTCCTTCACCTTTCATTTTTCCTAGATTTATACCTAAAGTATATGTCCCATCTCCATTGTTAATAACTACTGAAGAGTTTTTACCAGCTTTTTGTAATGTTTTAAGGATATCTTCATTACTTGAATTTGCTGGCATTTCTATTACTTTATTATCTGGATCAGAGTCAATTGTTATAGATGTTGGTGTATCTTTGTTAACAAGATACTTTCCATCTTCACTAATAGCTAGGGTAGATGTATATCTTTTGTTATCAGGTTTAATTCCTATAATAGTAGAACCTGCCGCAGGTTTAACATGATGTATAGAAATTATATCTCCATCAGGAATCTTAGTATTATTTCCTGGATTTTGACCGTTGCTTGACAGCATATTATTATAGTAATTTGCAGCCCCAACTGAAGTACCTATTTTTATTGAGTTTGCACGATCTGTTGAAGCTGAATTATAAACAGAAAAGATAGCTTCAGCTTTCGGAAATTCTCTGGCTACCGGTTTAAAAGTAAATACTTTCCCATTTATGTCTAATACAATATCTTTTTTACTTGATTTAGCTGTGAATTTAGAACCATTAGCAGCTCTTTGTGTAACAGTAACTGTTTTTTCTGTATTTGCAGGTATATTAGCAAAATCAGAGTTTAAAGTTATAACATAGGCTAGATTATTTGGATTTGAAGAATCAAATTTAATTGTTCCAACTCCTTGAATAGGTTCTGATGTTCCAGAACTTAGGTTAGCATAATATGCTCCATATGCATTATTTGTTAAAGTTACTGGAATACGTATAGTATCCCCAGCTTTTAGGGTTCCATCTTGTTTTATTTTAAATGTCATATCGATTTTTTCGAATGCTACTTCTTGTGCAGATAGATTTTTTGTATCACCTGCATTCATAACTGTTGCATCATTTCTTAAAGTAACAGTAGCATTGAAATCAGCAATAACAGTGCTATCTACTAATGCTCTTCTAGATCTTTTTTTAGGCTCTAGACTATTTTCTAGCCCGTTTTTATTATCTATAGCTTGAGTAATAGATTCTACTTTATTATTTTCTGCTGTTTGATTGTTTGATGCTTTTAATTCCTGAGATGAAGTAGCAACTCCAAAAACTGCTAAACTCATGATAGCTAAAGGTATCACTCCTACGTTTAGTTTTCTTATTGAAAATATCTCTTTTCTATTTTTTTCAAGATTAAATTTTTTCATTAAGTTATCCTTTCATTATTTTAATCGAAAATCTTATTATTACAGTTCTAATTATACGTTCTAATCATAATAAAAGCAAATACTTTACTAAATAATTTTACTATTTATAAGATATAGTGATAGTAAAATGTTATCGAAATGTTATATATAATATTTCATAAATAATAAAACTAATAATATATTTTAAAATAAAAGAATTCCAATATTTTTTTTGTATTTCATGAAAAATTAGTTATATCACTTTTTAAAATAAATATATTTTTTTCAGAAAAATGATGTTATTAGCAGGAAAAATATTTTTTCATTTTTAAATCTAATATATTTAGTATATGTATTGAGGATAATGGAATCAATATTAACTTAATAAAATTATAGAAAAAATTAATAACGGGTATTATAGGGCTATCTGTTGTATTATTTTAAATATTTGATACAATTATTATATTAGTAAATAAGTGATAGGCTGTAATTACTATAAACTACTAAAGATAAAATTAGGATGGATTATTAAAAGTACATTAAGAGGAATAGGGGATATGAAGCATAAGTTATTAAATATAAAAAAATTAGCAGTAGTATTTGGGGCTTTTGCACCAATGCACACAGGTCATGTAGATTCTATAACAAAAGCAAAACGAGAAAATGATGCAGTTTTGATTATTGTGTCAGGAACAAATACGAAAGAAGATCGTGGGACTCGTGATGGACTGCATCTTAATCGTCGTTTCCGTTATGTTCGAGAAGTCTTTCATGATGATGAATTGGTTGTAGTGGATAAACTAGATGAAGAAGGTATGCAAACATATCCGAACGGATGGAAGACTTGGCTAGAAACTCTTCATAAGCTTATTAAAGAGAATACAGATTACCAATTTGAAAAGATGACATTTTATGTGGGGGATGAAAATCATCAAAAACCATTGCTTAGTTATTTTGAAGAAGTTTTTTCTGACGAATATATCGATATGAGGGATTGTGACAATTCTCTTTGTGATATTAAACAAAAAGAAGTGGCAATTAAAATGATTGATTTAACTGTAGTTCCAATATCTAGCACAGAAATTAGAAAAAACCCGTTAGTTTATTGGCGTTATATTACAAAGCCTTTTCGTCGTCATTTTACGAAAAAAGTTTTGGTAGTAGGTTCGGCTTCAGGCGGGAAAACAACATTAATAAAAGATCTTGGTCGTGTTTTTAATGCACCTATATCGCTTGAGTATGCACGTTTTTATCAAGAATTTTATAATGTTCGTGATGATGAACTAGATACTAATGATTATATCCGTCTTTTTGCTAATCAGAACGAACAGACTTCAAATGTCATTGATAGTGGTAGCCATACAGGTATTGTTTTTGTAGACACTAATGCTACGGTGACTATGGCTTATGTAGATTATTATCTTAAAGATATTATTTCAGAAGAAGAGTATCAGGCACTTAAGCTATCATATAAGGTTGCTATTTCAAAAGAAAAATGGGATCTTATTATTTTAATTCCCCCAAAATCAGCATATGTTAATGATGGCTTTCGTGATATGAGTATGGCAAGTCAAGATATTCGTGATGACTTTACAAATCACCTTATTTATTTGCTTGAACGAGATGGATTTAAAGATCAACTTTTAATTCTTGATAGTGATGAAAATACTTTCTTTTTAGATAATTATGAAAAAACTATTAGAGCGATAAAAGATTGTCTTAATATTGAAATTTAAGAAAATAATCAAACTATAAAAAATAGAATATATAGATTATACTTAATTATTTGTGATAATCTATACAAATGGAGAACAAGTTTTGAGGAATTTAAAATTTAATGCAACACAACTGAAGTATATTGCTATTATAGCGATGACAATAGATCATTTAGCATGGTTATTATATCCAGGTTTGGTAAGAGAAGTAGTACCAGTGGCTATGCATATAATTGGCAGACTAACAGCACCTATAATGTGGTACTTTATAGCAGAAGGTTGTTATTATACAAAAAATATTAAAAAATATTTTCTAAGATTGATGAGTTTTGCAGTAGCTAGTCACTTTGCTTTTTGTTTTGGGCTAGGAATTCCTTTTAATCTAATGGTAGGTAGCATTTTTAACAAAACAAGTGTTTTATTTCCACTAGCTATGGCAGTATTATTGATAGCTGTATTTAGAAATGAAAAGATAAATAATACAGTGAAAATTTTAACGATTATTATTTTCTGTTTATTAACTTTTGTGGCAGATTGGTCATCAATAGCGTTAATGATGCCATTTTTCTTGTATCAACATAGAGAGAATAAAAAACAACAAGTTATAGATTATGTAATTTGGATAAGTGTTTATGCAGCCATTTATATAATATTTATTGATATATTCTATGGAATATTACAGTTTGCGACTTTATTGGCTATACCATTATTATTGAAATATGATGGGACAAGGGGTCAAAGCATAGGTTCAAAATGGTTTTTCTATTACTATTATCCAATCCATTTAGCGATTATAGGTATATTTAGAATTTGGTTGTATGGAGATATTCCATTAGTGTTTTAATTCGTAGTGAATGAAAAAATTCTTTATATTAATGAAGTATACTATTAAAATTCTGGTAAAGCTAGGAAGAATTTTCCATTTATTTATATGAAAAATATATAAGTATTAATATTATTCTTATTGATAGGAGGAATATATCATGAAAGAGTTTATAAGAAAATATTATGTTTATATTATTGTAATAATAGCTTTTTATGTCGCTACACCTTTGCTTTGTAGAAATACTGGGGATGTATTTCTCACATTAAAAGAAAAGAGAGGATAATATATGAGAAAAACATTATTAAAAATATTAGGAACAGTGGTTTTAGTTTCAGCTTTGTCTGGATGTTCTACAACTTCAACAACGACAAATAATTCAAAAGATGAACCTAAAAAAGAAGTGATACAAGGGCCAGGAAAAGATTTTGATTGGAATGCAAAAGTGGAACCAGTAAAATTTGATCGTACATACACAGAACAAAATTCTGGTAAAAGTTTCACAACTAGGTTGACAAGAGTGGAAAAGGCTCAAGCTAAGTTAGAAAATAAAAAGAAAAGTATTTCTGATGAAAAAGTAAAATCTGCATTAAAAGTAATAGATGCCATTTTTGTTAATCAGCAAAATTTTGATGATTTAGTTAAAGCGGCAGGTTTCAATAATCAAAGAGAATTATTTGAAAATGTTTGGAAACAATTTATTGCAGATGTGGCAAAAGAGTATAACTTTACTCCAAATGAAGAATTTACGTTCCAAGAGACAACATATAAAATGAATGTATATGGTGCGATGTCATTTAAGGTAAACACTAATGCTTATGGAAAGGCCGGAGCATATGATTTAAATGATTATAAAGTTGAAGGGAATACAGTTTATCTGTATATAACGACTCCACATATTGATAACTATCAATATTTTGTAAAAGCTAGTTATCTTCCGAATTATGAAAGTTTTTTTGAACCATTAGCTTCGGTTGTTAACACGGCACGTTCAGAAAATAAAATTGGTGAAGTTTTAAATAGTAGAGCTATTTATAATCTAGCAGCTTTAGAATATAAAGCAGATCGTTATGTAGATCTACAAGGGATGGATTATCATCCAACGGCTAAACAATATATCGCAATACAAGTTGATGATAGTGGAAAAGTCACTATAGATATGGAGAATTTACAAAACTTACTACATATAAATTCTAAGAAATCTAATGAAACTAATAAAGTTAAATTTAATATAACACAATAATTACAAAATAGCATTCTTTATTTGATGAAATAAGGGACGCTATTTTTTAAACTAAAGGAAATAAAAGTGATTAAAATTTAAAGTAAATATTTATATGATTAGAAAAATATAGTAAAATGGATTTAAGGTATTATTAAATATTTAATAAATTTATTATGAATGTATTTTGGAAGTTCTGATATCAATTTTATAAAAAAGTACAGAAAGGAGAAAAACAAATGTGTGAAGAATGTTATTCAGATAAAAATAGAGTAACACCGTTATTAAATCCAGTAGACTGTCTTAAAAATCATACACAATACATATGTGGGAACTGTGGAAGATGTATTTGTATTGAGAAAGATTCAATTAGGGGATTGCAAAGATGGAATTTTCCGTTTAAATCATTAGATATTGCGAAGCTTTATTTGCGTACAGCAGACTTCACATTGAAAAAATGTTGTGGAATTTATGAGATAGAAAGTTCAAATAGTAGACTGTCTTATAAAATATTTGCGGATAATAATGAATTACAATTATTTTTGAAAAAAAATAAAAATAAGAAATGCAACTCATTACAGCCATTGTTTTTTGTTCAAGAATATAAAGAATATCCAAATACAGAAGTAAGAAAATTAACAGAGGCTGAAATAGGAAAGTATATGAGTGAGAGATAGGATATAGTTAAAAATGGAGGATTTATATGGCATCAAGTAAAGAATATTTAAATTTTATATTAGAACAGCTAGATGATTTAGAAAATATTAAATATAGAGCCATGATGGGAGAATATATTTTATATTACAATGATAAGATTGTCGGTGGGATATATGATGACAGACTACTTGTAAAACCAGTGAAATCAGCCTTAGATTATGTATCAAATATAGAATATGATTTACCCTATCCAGGAGCAAAGGAAATGTTGTTAATTACTGAGGTAGATGATAAAGAATACTTAACAGGTTTATTTATGACAATGTTAGCAGAATTACCAGCAAGAAAAGTAAAAAAGTAAATTAATTAAAACTATATGGAGAAGAAAATATAGTAAGAAATAATTTTAAAAAAGGAGAAAAACTAATGGAAGCTTTAAATGAAAATAATGTTGTTTTGTCAATGCCGATGTTCAAAAATAATAAAAGTTATGTTTTAGATAAGGTAATAGAGGATTTAAGAGTATATTGGGAGCTTGATGTTACGGATATCGAGGGTGATGATGAACTAGCTACCTTCAAAGTAGGAGATGAACTTGTTGCCATATCGATGATGCCAGTACCGATACCTAATTCAGAATTTGAATCAATGTATAGTTATTCATATTTATGGAAGAATGTAGAAAATGAAACAAAAGAACACACAAATCATGTAATAGTTTCAATTTTATCTAGCGATATACCGATGGTAGAGAAATATTCATTATTAACAAAAGTTAATTCTTCTATATTGCGTACTTCTGAAGATGCTATAGGTATTTATCAAGGGTCGGCTACATTATTGCTTCCCAAAGAATTATATATTGCTTTTTCAGAGTTATTGCTTAGTGATATGTTACCAGTACAGCTCTGGGTATATATTGGTATTATATACAATAATGAAAGAACAAGCGTTTATTCTTACGGTATGCAAGAGTTTGATAAGTCTGAGATAGAAATATTAGAAACGGTTATGTCGAATAGAGAAGTATATGATTTGTTTATAAATATTTTAAATTATGTTTTGGCTTATGATGTAACATTAAAACATGGAGAAACTATAGGGTTCTCTGAAGATGAAAAAATAAAAATCATTGAATCAGAGGCTGTTTATGTAGATGGTAATTCATTAAAGCTAGAGATTTAAGATATGATCGTAGAAAATAATATTATTAAGTAAGGAATGTAATTTATTATGGATAAAAAGAAGGAACGCATTCTTTGTCAGAAACTTTGGGCGAAAAATAAATATTTGGTGTTAAGTAAATCGAATCAGATATATTTAGAGATTAGACAATATTTAAAACAAGAAGATGTTAATACAAGAGTAGTAGAAAGATATATTGAACAAGCGATAAAGTTACCAGAAGATAAAGGTCAAGTGACAAATGCTTTTCATCACGTTTGGGGATATTTCAAAAAGAATGCAACATCAGAGGAAAAATATAAGTTCTTTGCAAAGTTAGAAGAGTATAGAGATGGAAAAACAACACAAAACGAGATTTTAAAAGAAATAAGAGTATTATTGGGAAAATATCCTAATAAGTATTTACAGGAATCAACTTTTATTATAGGAGAAAATTAATGAGATTATGGCATGAAGATTTAATTCGCAAACTACCTAGACAACAACTTTTAGGGCAACATCGTGAATGCTGTGCATTAAGAGGGAATGGTTGGGCAAAAAGACATGCGACAGTCAATTATGTATTTGATTATGAACCATTTTTGTTATATAAATATCATAAACTAATAATGGATGAAATGATAGCTAGAGGATATAATGTGAGTGAGGAATGGTTTGATAAAAACTATCGAGGAAAAGTTTGTAAACCCTATACAGACCTGAAAGAAGTAAAAATTAATTCACCAATTTATAAAGAACATAATGATAGTTATTATATGGAATGTATAAATAACTTAGCAGATAAAGGAATAGAGATTTAGTTTAAAGTAGATTTTATAGTATATTAATTTCTAGGGAGAAAATTACTTATTTGATATCTAAAAATTAATGAGTAAATTGTTTTGTTATTATATATAGTCAAGAGTATAATTAAAGATAATATGTAAAATATAAATTAGGAGATAACTATGAAAGTTTCTGTATTGAATCTTGTGCCATTAAGGCATGGGGAAAGTTTTAAAGATGCTATGGATGCTATGGTACGTCTTGCAAAAAGAGTTGAAGACTTAGGATATACTCGGTATTGGATTGCTGAGCATCATAATATGAGAAGTATTGCAAGTAGTGCAACCCAACTTTTAATTCAGCATACATTAGCAAATACTAAAAAAATTAGAGTTGGTTCTGGTGGTGTAATGTTGCCTAATCATAGCCCATACTTGATTGCTGAGCAATACGGAACATTAGAAACATTGTATCCTAATAGAGTAGATTTAGGACTTGGACGTGCTCCAGGTACAGATGTACCAACAGCGATGGCTTTACGTAGAACTAAAGATTTGAAAACTGATTTTGAGCGAGATTTGGCAGAATTATCAGGATACTTTAAAGGTTCGAATTATGTTCAAGCCTATCCTGCTCATGGTCTGTATTTACCATTTTATATTCTTGGATCAAGCACTGATAGTGCGTATCTTGCTGCTAAGTTAGGGTTACCTTATTCATTTGCTGCTCATTTTGCGCCAACGATGATGGAAAATGCTATAGCAATATATAATCGTTATTTTCAACCATCAGCTATCCTTGACAAGCCTTATGTAATACTAGGAGTGAATGCAATACTAGCTGACACAGATGAAGAAGCTAAAAGATTATCAACGACAATGATACAATCATTTTTAAATATTGTTACAAGTAATCAGAAAGGGCTTATGCCCCCACTTCAGTCTGAAGAAGCGGTGTGGAGAGAATTTATCGCCACAAATAAAGTCCCTCATTTTGGGCCGATTGCTTTTGAAATAGATAATTTGATTAGTCATGAAAAGGAAATAGTGGAGAAAATGACAAAGGTATCTTTTATAGGTAGTAAAGAGACGGTTGTAAAACAAATTAAAGATTTACAAAAAAGAGTTAAGTTTGAAGAACTTATAGTTAATTCTTATATTTACGATGAAGAGGCTCAATATCATTCTTACAAACTTTTAGCAGAAGTTATTGAGGAGAATTTTAAAGAATAGGGGTGAAGTAATGTTTTTATTTGAAAAATTTCAGTTAGGAGATGGAAGAGAATGTAAATTGATTCTTCCAGAAACAAAGTATGCAGAGGAAATGTATAACATAATTGACAACGAACGAGAGCGATTAGGTGAATACTTACCCTGGGTTCATAACTTAAAAAGTGCAGAAGAAGAGAAAAAAGTTATTAAAGATATCTTGCAACAAATGCTAGATAAAAAGATGTTTGTTTTAATGATTTTGGTTGATGATAAAGTAGCGGGTATGATTGATCTTCATGAAATAAAAATCAATGTTCGCGCTGAAGTAGGCTACTGGTTAAGTCGAGAGTATGAAGGATTAGGAATAATTACAAGAAGTGTAGAATATTTAACAGAATACGCATTTACTGAGTTGAATTTGCATAAACTTATGATACTAGTTCAAACAGAAAATGACAAAAGTTCAGCTGTACCGAAACGATTAAATTTTATTAAAGAAGGGGTATTAGTCGAGCATGAAATGTCTAATGGGAAATTTGTTTCATTAGATTTATATTCAAAAATAAATAGTTAGTATTAATAGAGGATATTTGATTTATAGTTTGGTTCTTCTTATCAATAGTAACTAATGAATATTTATGATAAACTATATAAAAAGCTTTGTGGAGGGAGAAAAATGTTAAAAACAACATTTTTAGGAATAGAATTAGAAAATTGTTTAATGAATGCATCTGGTGTTCATTGTATGAGTGTTCAGGAACTTAATGAACTTGCTGGAAGTGCAGCAGGAGTTTTTGTTACAAAGACTGCAACAAGAGATTACCGTGCAGGGAATCCTGAACCGCGTTATTATGATACAAAATTAGGAAGTATTAATTCGATGGGACTTCCTAACAATGGATTTGATTATTATTTAGATTATGTATTAGAGCGTCAAAAACAAGGAGCTAAACTTCAATTTTTATCAGTAACAGGTATGAGTTATGAAGAAAATATTGGACTGTTGAAAAAAATCCAAGAAAGTGATTATGAAGGAGTAACTGAGTTTAATCTATCATGTCCAAATGTTCCTGGTAAGCCACAGATTGCCTATGATTTTGATTTAACAGAGAAGTTGCTAACTGAGGTTTTCTCGTTCTTTACGAAACCACTAGGAGTAAAACTTCCACCGTATTTTGATATCGCCCATTTTGATGCAATGGCAGAGATTTTAAATAAGTTTCCACTAACTTATGTAAATAGTGTTAATAGTGTAGGTAATGGATTATACATTGATTTAGACAAGGAAGAGGTTGTTATCAAACCAAAAGGTGGCTTTGGTGGTATCGGTGGAGAATATATTAAACCAACTGCATTGGCAAATGTGCGTGCCTTTAGACAACGTCTTAATAAAGATATTAAAATTATTGGAACTGGTGGGGTTACTAATGGACGTGATGTTTTTGAGCATATACTGTGCGGAGCAGATTTGGTACAAGTAGGTACAATTCTTCATCAAGAAGGAGTTGGAGTTTTCGAGCGTTTATCAGCTGAATTAGAAGAAGTAATGCGAGGAAAAGGTTACTCAAGTATAGAAGATTTTAAAGGGAAATTAAAAACTTTAGACTAAAACAAAGGATAACTAGATAGAATAACAAAGAAATCTAGTTATCCTAATTTTATTTAAGGAGATGACATGGAGGAAAAGAAGTATAATTTTATAATGTTAGTATCAATTTTTACATTTTTAATTATCGCAATAGGTTATGATAGCTTTTTTAAAAATTTTGATTTGAGAATAATTAATTTTATTCAAGGTTTTGAGAGTAGCGAATTAACTATTTTTTACAAGTCTATAACTGATATAGCCGATACATGGCAGAGTACAATACTAGTAGTTGTGATAACAGTAATTTTGTATTTTTTAAAGTATAAAAGAGAAGCGTTGTTTTTGGTACTAACAATGTCAACATGTGGAATAATAATGTCTTTTATAAAAAATATATTTGAAAGGCAACGACCAGAAATTCATCGATTAACAGAAGTTAGTGGTTTGAGCTTTCCAAGTGGTCATAGCACATCTGCAACAATAATGTACCTAACGTTAGGTTTAATAGCTATTAATGTATTTCAAAAGACAAGTAAATATCTTATTTTACTTATATCAATTTTAGGAATATTGATAATTGCAACTTCAAGAATATATTTAGGGGTCCATTATCCTACTGATACTATGGTAGCGATATGTTTAGGTTTCTTTGTTGTGACATTTTATTATAAAAGTTATTACAAGAAAATAAAAAAATAAGTTATAAAAATAAAATAGAAGGAAATATTTATTATCATGATTTATAATTGATATAATAACTTTTAGAGAGGAATAAAAACGGTATAATTATAATAAAAAATACTTGAAATATTAAAGGATAACTGGTATTATATTAATTAAATAATATAGCACATATAAAGGCAGGGATATGGCTTGCAAGTTTCTACCATCGAACCGTAAATTTGATGACTATGGGCAACTCTCTATCGATGCAAGAAAGTTATAATAGTAAGTATTATATATGTTAGTAGGCTGTATTATGTAGTCGAATAAAAATATAGATCGAAGCAGGGATTAAATATTTTTATGAGGAAAAAGGAAAAGAAGTTTATTAATTATTATGTAAAAAAATTTATAAAAGTAGTATAAAGAACCTACTTTTTTCTTTTGAATTAAATTAAATATTGAAAGTAAAGTTTAATTTTTGGACTTTACTTTTTATTTTTTCTCTCTATGATATAATATAAATGAGGTGTTTTTATGGAAAAAATTTCTTTTGAACAATTTAAAAACAAGATAAAACAAGGAGAAAAAGATTTTACAAATTTGATTTTAGAAAATATGAATTTAGAAAATTATGATTTAAGTGACATGAATTTTTCACATTCTAATTTTATTAATGCTAATTTATCAAATGTAAATTTTTATAGTAGCCAACTTGTTAATGTTCTTTTAGATGATTGTAATTTGCAAAATGCCAACTTAAAAAATGCTAATTTAGAGCGTGCTTCTCTGAGACGAGTAAATTTGACTTATGCAGATATAAGAGGTGCTAAACTATATGCAGCAGTTTTAGAAAATGCTATTTTAGATAATATAATATTTGATGATAAGACAGAAAATTTTCGTATTCATTGCCCTGAACAAGGGGCTTTTATCGCATATAAAAAAGGTTTAGACAACCTAATTATAAAACTGTTGATACCTAGCGATGCTAGAAGAGTGTCGTCTACAATGAATTGTTGCAGATGCGATAAGGCTAAGGTTTTAGAAATAAAAAATTTTGAGGGGACAAAGTTTTTTGATGAAGCGTGGTCAACGGTAGCAGAAAATTTTTGCTATAAGTTGGGTGAATGGGTATATGCCGAAAATTTTAATGAAGATCGCTGGTATGATTCTACTGGTGGAATTCATTTCTGGATGACTGAAGATGAGGCTAAAGCTTATTAATTGTTTGTGAAAAGCTATATTTATAAAATAAATTTTGAGGAGATAAGAGTGAGAGTAGTTTTACTATGTAGATATGATGGAAGTGGTTATCATGGATTTCAAATCCAGCCAAATAACAACACTGTTCAAGAAGAAATAGAGAAAGCATTAAAAAAGATAAACAAAAAAGATATAAGAGTATATATGAGTGGTCGGACTGACAGTGGGGTGCATGCTTATGGACAAGTACTTCATTTCGACACAGAATTGAATATCCCAAATGAAGCGTGGAAGAAAGCATTAAATGCTAATTTGCCAGCAGACATTAGAATTTTTGGTGTTACAACAAGTAATGAGGATTTTCATGTTAGATATAATAGTACAAGAAAGACTTACCATTATAAATTATATATAGGTCAAAATGTAGATCCGTTCTTACTGAATTATGTAGGACAACATAAATATAATTTTAACTTTGAAAAAGCTCAAAAGGCTTTGAATTATTTTATAGGAGAACATGATTTTTCTTCATTTTGTTCAAAAAATTCTAGTGTTGAAGATAAGATTAGAGAAATTTATTACTTTAATATGTATTATGATAAAACCAACCCACGTGTTATTAACTTTGATATTTGTGGAAATGGATTCTTATATAATATGGTGCGTATTATAATTGGTACTATTCAAGATGTAGCAGCTGGGAAATATGAAGCGGAATATGTAAAAGAGATTTTAGATAAAAAAGAACGAAAATATGCTGGGCCAAAAGTAGATGCAGCTGGTTTGTATTTAAAAGAAGTTATTTATAATAACGAAGAAATCAATAAGTTTATAAAAGAAGGATTGGCTAGATACGAAAATATATAGAACTAGTAAAAATATATGTATGGATTTTTGAAATAACAATCTTGGAAAACACTAAGTTATTGCTTGAGTAACTATAAAAGTTTAAGTTTGAGAAACATACTGAAATTTGGTATAATGAAATGATGTTTTAAAGAAATGAGTATAGATAATGATAAAGTTTGACAATGTATTTTTCAAGTATAATAATTCTAAAAATATGACATTAGCAGATATAAGTTTTGAAGTACCAAGAGGTAGTTGGTTAACAATTCTTGGAGAAAATGGTAGTGGAAAGTCTACACTGATGAAACTGCTTTATGGGCAAAATTTGGCAACTAAAGGAAAAATTCTTTTTGAGAATAAAGAATATACAAAAGAAACATATAATGATATTCGTCAGAAGATTGCAGTTGTTTTTCAAAATCCAGATAATCAGTTTGTAGGAGCTACTGTTGAAGAAGATATAGCATTTGGATTAGAAAATAAAAATCTCCCTCGTGAAAAAATGGAGCAGATTATATGTGAAGTATTAGATATAGTAGATATGAAAGATTACAGAAAATTCGAGCCAACTTCACTTTCAGGAGGCCAAAAACAACGAGTGGCTATTGCATCAGCACTAGCTTTGCGTCCAGAGGTTTTAATTTTAGATGAAGCAACAAGTATGTTAGATCCTGTTGCAAGAAAATCGATATTAGGATATATAAAAAAAATAAATAGAGAGCAAAAACTTACAATTATATCTATAACTCATGATGCAGAAGAAAGTATTTATTCAGATAATATTATAATTTTGGAAAAAGGAATAATCGTCTATAATGGAAGTTATAATTTTTTATATAATGATATTAATATACTGAAAAAATACCATTTAGAGATACCTTTTTTAGAGAAAATAAAGAATGAATTAAATGCTTATTTAGATATAAAAACATTTGAAATAGAAGAAGATGAGAGGAGTGTAGTTGAAAAAATATGCAAATTAATTTAAAAGATGTTAGCTATATTTACAACGAAAAAACTCCTTATGAAAAAGAAGTATTAAATAATATTAATTTAGGCATAGAAAGAGGCCGCTATACTGTTATAGTAGGAAAGACAGGAAGCGGGAAGTCTACATTAATAGAGCATTTTAATGGTCTATTGATTCCGACAAGTGGAGAGGTTAATGTAGGTGAAATGGTAATAGTAGCGCCTAAGAATAAAAAAGAACGTCGCGAATTAGCGAAGAAGTTACGAGAACTTCGAAAAAGTGTGTCTGTTCTTTTTCAATTTTCAGAACAGCAACTTTTTGAAACGACTGTGTTGAAAGATATTATATTCGCTCCATTAAATTATGGAATAAGCGAAGAAAAAGCCATAGAAAGAGCTAAAGAATTGATAACCCTTGTAGGTCTAGATGAAAGTTATTTGGAAAAATCTCCATTTGAATTATCTGGTGGGGAAATGAGAAAAGTAGCTCTTTGTGGCGTACTGGCCCTTGAACCTAAGGTATTGATTTTAGATGAACCAACTATAGCTCTTGATTACAGAAGTCGTGAGGAAATAATGGATATGGTCAAAACTCTGCAAAAAGAGAAAAAAATGACTATAGTTCTTGTGACTCACAATATGGATTATGTCTTAAAGTATGCAGATATCGTCCATGTCATAAATTCTGGAGAAATAGCATTTTCTGGATTGCCAGAGGAGTTGTTTTCTAATAAAGAGTTATTAAAAGATAATTCACTAGAACTTCCCGAAATTTTGAAATTTTATTATCAGTTGAAAGAGCAAAATATTGATATAGGATTATTTCCTAGGGAATATAGAGAATTGACGAATAGTTTAAAAAATATGATAAAGAGGAAAAAGGAAAATGAATAGTTCATTGATAAGTAAGTATATACCGTTAAATACTATTATTCATAATTTAGATCCTCGAGTGAAATTATTTTTTATAATTTGTTATTTTATTGATGTTTTTATTGCACATAGTGTGGGTGAGTTATTAATCTTATCTTTGTTTTTAGTATTAGCGATTATATTATCTAAAACAAACATCGCCTTTCTAATTGACAGTGTTAAAGCTATTCTATTATTAATAATATTTACTTCATTAGTTCATCTTATTTTTAATAAAAGTGGGAATATTATTTTTGAATTTTATGCCTTTAAAATCTATAGTGGAGCTTTTTATGGTATAGCACTTATCACAGTTCGTTTTGTACTTGTAGTTATGATGATGGTTGTATTTATGGGGACTACTTCACCGAGTGATATTACTCATGCTATAGAAAAGAGCCTAGGATTTTTGAGGAAAATAGGAATTCCAATTTCTACATTTGCACTTGTATTGTCTATTTCTCTTAGATTTATTCCTACTATTTTAGAAGAAACTAATAGAATAATAAATGCCCAGGTATCACGTGGTTCAGATTTTAATGAAGGAACTTTAATTCAAAAAACTAAGAAATTCATTCCAATTTTGATTCCATTGTTTATCGGAACATTAAAAAGAGCGGATGAACTTGCGACTGCAATGGAAGTAAGAGGATATAGTACAACAACTATAAGAAGCAGATATAAAGAACTAAAATATAATAAGTTAGATTATTTAAGTTATATGTTAATTATTCTGACTACAATATTTATAGTGATAATGTAATAAGGAGATTATATGGAAACTGAGATAATAAATATTTCTAAAAGTAATAATAAAGAAGAAATATATAATAAATTAATTACTTACTACAAAGATAATAAACTTATTGCTATTCCAACAGAAACAGTCTATGGGTTAAGCGCAGATGCAATGAGTGATAAAGCTGTTTGTAAAATATACGAAGCAAAAGGTCGACCAAGCGACAATCCATTAATAGTTCATTTTTATGAAATGAATCAGCTTAATGATATAGTTGATTATCAAGATGAACGTGTAGACAAGTTAATAGAAAACTTTTGGCCAGGACCAATGACACTAATTTTGAATGCTAAAGAAAACAATGGTATCTCGAAGAAAGTTAGTGCAGGACTATCAACACTTGCGGTAAGAATGCCATCTAATAAGACGGCACGCCAGATTTTAAAGGAGACTAAAGTTTTATTAGCCGCACCTAGTGCGAATACTAGTGGGAAACCATCTCCGACAAAATTTGAGCATGTTTATCATGACCTTAATGGCAAGATTGATGTTATAATTGAAGATGAACAATCGGATATTGGTTTGGAAAGTACAGTAATAGATTGTACGAGAACGCCTTTGGTTATCGCAAGACCAGGAGAGATAACTAAAGAGGATATTGAAGGAATCTTAGGTCTAGGTAGTGTTAAATACAATGATGAAGTAATGGTTGACACGCAAACTCCTATAGCACCTGGAATGAAATATCGTCATTATTCACCAGAAGCAGAGCTGTTATATTATGAAGATTCTTTAGAAAAAGCTTTAGAATTTTTAAAAACTAAAAATAAAAAAACAGGTTTTATAACTTATAAAAGTAATGAGCATTTGTTTGAGAATCTAAATATATCTGTAAAATATTTGGCAGATAATGAGAAAAGTGTTGAACAATCTAATAAAAATTTATATAATATTCTAAGAGAGTTTGACGAAGAAAAAGTAGAAGAAATATATATTCTACCAATAAAAGAAACTAAAGAAAATATTGCGTTATTGAATAGACTTAATAAAGCAATAAGTAGAAAATAAAAATAGGAGATTTATAATGAAAAAGTTATATGTAGTAATACCTTGTTATAACGAAGAAGAGGTATTGTTTGAAACTGCAAAAAGATTAGAAATTAAAATGAATAATATGATGGATGAAGATTTAATTTCTAAGGACAGCCGTGTAGTATTAGTAAATGACGGTTCTAAAGATAAAACATGGCAAATGATTGAAGAACTTCATGAAAAAAATCCATTATTCAGTGGTATTAATTTAAGTAGAAACCGTGGGCACCAAAATGCTCTTTTAGCGGGGCTTATGACTGTTAAAGATCATTGTGATGTAAGTATCTCAATGGATGCAGATTTACAAGATGATATTAACGCGATGGATGAGATGATGAAAAAATATCTAGCAGGTTGCGATATAGTTTATGGAGTTCGTTCAGCTCGTACGACTGATACATTCTTTAAACGCTTCACTGCAGAAGCATTTTATCGCGTTATGGAAAAACTAGGTGCTAATACTGTTTTTAACCATGCTGACTATCGTTTAATGAGTAAACGTGCTTTAGATGGTTTAGCAGAGTTTAAAGAAGTAAACCTATTTTTACGTGGAATTGTTCCTATGATTGGATATCCAAATGATATCGTAACATATGAAAGAGCAGAGAGATTTGCTGGAGAAAGTAAGTATCCACTATCAAAAATGTTAGCTTTTGCTTTTGAAGGAATTACATCTTTATCTGTGAAACTAATTAGATTCATTACAGTTGGTGGAGCATTGATGATTTTTATTGCTGCAATAGTATTCTTCTATACATTGTATAGTTACTTTGCAGGTTTTGCTAGACCTGGATGGTCAAGTATAATGATTTCAATGTGGTTTATTGGAGGAATGATTATGATTTCTCTTGGAATTGTTGGAGAATATGTAGGTAAAATCTACTTAGAGTCTAAAGAACGTCCAAGATTTATTGTTGAAAAATTCTTGAACGAAGAAAAAAGTGAGAAATAATCTATGAATAAGGAAATATTTACTAAGTTATCTAATTTTTTAGTAAAAATAGTAGCTATTATATTTTTTGTACTAATGGGTTTAAATACTTTATTGGTACTTACAAAAACTGCAATATTTCCTAGCGATTATCAAGAAACATTATATTATAAACAGGACAATGCTATACTAAATATTATTTTTTTAATAATATTTAGTATAGTTATCTTAATATTAGTGAAGTATTTGAAAAAGATTATAAGTGTAAAACGACTTGTACTTCTTGTTATGATATATACTTTTATTATAAGTATTTTGTTTGCAATATTACGCCGGGATTATGTTCAGTTTGACCCGTTTCACGTAATTGATCAAGCTAATAACTTTATTCGTGAAAATTATAGTGGACTTGATAAAGGAGATAATTATTTATATATCTATTCACATCAAATTACAACGGTATTTATTTTTCAAATAATATTATCTTTATTTGGAAGAGCAACATTTATTCTTTATATAATGCAAAGTTTTTCTATAAGTTTTATAATTTTTATGTTGTATAAAATTGCGAATATACTTTTTGAGGATGAAGATACCAATTATATTGTTGTCATATTAGGTGCGTTATGTTTTCCACTTATTTTTTATGTAGCTTTTGTTTATGGCTTATTACCTGGAATGTTTTTAACGCTTGTTGCATATTATTATTTTATAAAGTATACAAAAGAAAAACATTGGTATCAGCTTGTAATAAGCTCCTTAAGTATCAACTTAGCAATACTTCTAATTGGTAATAATTTAATACACTTGTTGGCAATTTTTGCAGTAGCTGTAATTTATTTTATTCGTAATAAGGATTGGAAGGTAATTGCATTTATCTTAAGTTGTGTATTTTTAATGAGTGCGTCAAAGAGTGTTATTACAAATTATTATGAAGTGAAAAGCCAAAAAGAAATCGCTGAAGGAGTTCCAAAAATTACTTGGATAGCTATGGGAATGCAAGAAGGTGAACGTGAGGCTGGTTGGTGGAATAGGTTTAATTATGATATTATGCCCGAAGAGGAGTATGATACAAAACGTATTATTGAAATTTCTAAAACCTCAATGAAGCAGAGGTTAAATGTTTTTCGTGATAATCCAAAATATGCTTTAGATTTTTATCAAAGGAAATATGAAAACCAATTTATAGAGCCTACGTTTCAAAGTTTATTAGTAACAGCACCACAGCGAAACTTTAGTAATGAAACAACACTTGAAAAGATTAGAGACTTTTTTGTTAAACAGATTTACTTTAATCACACACACACTGTTTTAGAATTTATAATGAAAGTATTTCAAGTTTTTGTTTATTTATTTACATTTGTTTTTACGGTTGTTATGTATAAACGAAAAAATGAATTTTTTGCTATTATACCTATTGCTTTTATAGGTGGAACATCATTTAATATGATTTGGGAAGCGAAGAGTAGATACATTTTCCCATATTTTGTATTTTTAATTCCACTTGCAGCTTATGGTTTAGTAATTGTTAGAAATAAAATAAAAGAGTATAAAAAATTAAAAGAGGAAAAAGATGAAAAAAGTACTATATAGCACTTTAGCGGTTCTTACTTTAAGTTTTACAGTACCACAAATAGTGTTGGCGAATGATGTTTATGTACCTTTTGGTGAAAGGAATTATTCAGAGGCTGAAAGTGGTGAGAAAATAAACTTTGAAGACTTGAACTTAAAAGAAGCATTGCTAGAGTATTATAAATTTCATATAGATAAGAAGTATAAAGGAAAAGACATTACGGTTGGGATGATGAAGCAGTTTACTAGTTTGTCATTACCATGGATGAATATTTTCTCGCTTCAAGGGCTAGAACATGCAACTAACCTGAAAAGTTTAAATCTTTCTAATAATTTTATAGAGGACTTAAAGCCATTAGAAAAATTAACAGAATTGGAAGATTTAAACTTAACTAATAATAAAATAAAAAATCCAGAAAGTTTAGGAAAGCTTACGAAGTTAAGACAATTAGTTCTTCGTAAAAACTTAATGAATAACTTAGATTTTATGAATAATCTAAATGTTGAATCATTAGATATTTCGATGAACGGTGTATTAAAAGATTATATACCTAACAACTTAAAGCTTGATAATATTCGCAGTCTAAATATATCTGGAATTGGCTTTGACAATATTTCTTTTTTAAAAAGTGCAGTTAAACTAGAAAGTCTTATTGCTGAAAAAAATGCTATAAAAGATTTAAGCCCACTAGCCGAATTAAAGACTTTGCGTACACTTTATTTGGATAGAAATGATATACGTGATATAAGCCCGTTGAAAAATTTAGATAATCTTGAAGAATTATTACTATATAAAAATAATCTTGAGGATATTTCAGTATTAGCTGGGAAAAAATATTTATATCGTTTGATGCTAAATGAAAATCTAGGTTTAAAAGATATTAGTGCTTTGAAAACTGTTGATCATTTAGCAAGTTTAGATATTTCTGATACTGGGGTAAAAGATATAACGCCTTTAAATAATCATAAGTATCTTTACTATGTTGCAGTAAAAAACACAAAAATTAGCAACAGTGATTTGGATAAATTTGAAGCAATTAATATGGCTGTAAAAAAAGATAACGATATTGATAAAAATCTAGAGATAGTAAAAACAGAAGCAGCCAAATACTTTAGTATTAAAAACTATATATTTATGTTACTGATTGTCTTAATAACTTTTAGTGGTATAAGAAGTTATTGGAGAAGGAATAAGTAAAATATTAGATAGTTTGAATAGTTAGAATAAAGAAAATTTATTTCTAAATTTCCTCTTGAAATTGAAGTATCTTTGTGCTAGAATTACATTAATGAATAAAAATACATATGTACTTAGGATACGATATATGGCTAACTTATTTTAGAGAGGGTATGGTGCTGAAAATACCTATAAGCGTTATATGTTACTACCTTGTTTATAGTATGAAGTTAGCAAGCTTTAATTGCATTATGAGGAAGTATTTACTTCGAACTTGGGTGGTACCACGAAATTATTCGTCCCTTCTTTAGCATAGGCTAGAGAAGGGCTTTTTATTTTGTGTAACAAATATATGTAAAGCTAAGTATTCATGTAAATAAAAGGAGATTTTTATAATGGCAAAATTAGTTTTTCCTGATGGAAATGTTAGAGAATATGATAATAAAACAGCGTTAGAAATTGCAGAGAGTATTAGCATCAGTCTTAAGAAAAAAGTTATTTCAGCGAAATTAGATGAAGACTATATCGAGTTGAACAAACCAATTACAAAAGATGGGCACTTAAAACTTATTGTTGCTGATGATGAAGACCAAGATTCATTATATGTACTTCGCCACTCTTCAGCACACTTGCTTGCACAAGCACTGAGAAGATTATATGGGAAAGATGTTCATTTTGGTGTTGGGCCGGCAATTGACGGTGGATTCTACTATGACTTTGATTCAGAATATAAAGTAAGTGAAGAAGACTTTAAAAAAATCGAAAAAGAAATGAAAAAAATAATAAGTGAAAATCATGCTGTTGAAGGTCGAGAAGTAAGTCGTGCCGAAGCTTTAGAAATTTTCGCAGCAGACCCATATAAAGTTGAATTAATTAATGACCTTCCAGAAGATGAAGTAATTACTGTTTACACTCAAGGTGATTTTGTTGATCTTTGTCGTGGAGGACATGTAGCTTCTACTTCTAAAATTAAAGAATTCAAACTTTTATCAGTAGCAGGAGCTTATTGGCGTGGAAATAGCGATAATAAAATGTTACAACGTATTTATGGAACAGCTTATTTCACTAAAGAACATTTAGAACAGCACTTAGTAAGGTTGCAAGAAGCTCGTGAACGTGACCATAGAAAACTAGGTAAAGAATTAGGAATCTTTACAACAAGTCAAAAAGTAGGAGCAGGTCTACCACTTTGGTTACCAAATGGTGCTACTATCCGCCGTACAATCGAAAGATATATCGTCGATAAAGAAGTAGAACTTGGATACGACCACGTTTACACACCAGTTTTAGGTTCTAAAGATTTATATATTACTAGTGGACACTGGGAACACTATCAAGAAGACATGTTCCCACCAATGGAAATGGATCATGAAACAATGGTTCTTCGTCCTATGAACTGTCCACACCATATGATGGTTTACAAAAATGAGCGTCACTCTTACCGTGAATTACCTATTCGTATTGCTGAACTTGGTATGATGCACCGTTATGAATCAAGTGGTGCAGTAAGTGGGCTTCAACGTGTTCGTGGAATGACTCTTAATGATGCACATATTTTTGTTCGTCCAGATCAACTTAAAGATGAGTTCAAATTAACAGTAGGATTAATAGAAGAAGCATATAAAGATTTAGGAATTACTAACTTTAGCTATCGTTTATCTTATAGAGATCCAGAAAATACAGAAAAATATTTTGATGATGATGTGATGTGGAATAATGCACAGCAAATGTTAAAAGAAACTGCAGACGAGTTAGGTCTTGATTATGTTGAAGCAGAAGGAGAAGCTGCTTTCTACGGACCAAAACTTGATGTTCAAGTAGAAACTGCAATAGGAAAACAAGAAACATTATCAACAATTCAACTAGATTTCTTATTACCAGAACGTTTCGAATTAGAGTACATTGGAGAAGATGGTAAAGCACATCGTCCAGTAGTAATTCACCGTGGTATTGTGTCAACAATGGAACGTATGGTTGCCTTCTTATTAGAAGAATACAAAGGAGACCTTCCGACATGGTTAGCTCCAAACCAAGTGCGAATTATTCCTGTAAATAATGATTACCACTATGATTATTCTAAAGAAATCATGCAAGAACTTAAAAAAGCTGGTGTAAAAGTAGCTATCGATGATAGAGATGAAAAACTTGGATATAAAATCCGTGAAGCTGCTAACAAAAAAATACCTTATACTCTAGTAATAGGGGATAAAGAAGTAGAGAATAAAGGAGTTAATGTTAGAACATTTGGTTCTCATGATCAAAAAGAAGAAAGCTTTGTTGAATTCAAAGAAAATATTTTAAAAGAGATTAACGAAAGATTAATTGAAAAAAACGCATAATAAAAGAAAAATAAAGAGGAAGAGGAGTCTTCTTCCTCTTGCCTTGGAGGAAATATATGTTACCACAATTAACAAAAGAAATACTTGATGGAGAAATCAAAGTAACTATTAAAACAACGCATGGAGATATGGCATTTAAGCTTTTCGAAAAAGATATTCCTAAAGCAGTAGAAAATTTTGTAACACACGCTAAAAACGGATATTATAATGGAATAATATTCCACCGTGTTATAAAAGATTTTATGATTCAAGGAGGAGACCCAACAGGAACTGGTATGGGAGGAGAATCAATCTGGGGTAATAGTTTTGAAGATGAATTTTCAATGGATTACTTCCACTTTTATGGAGCTTTAAGTATGGCAAATGCAGGTCCAAATACAAATGGTAGCCAATTCTTTATTGTTCAAAATAATCACCTAGATGCAAGAACTTTGGATGCATTAGAACAAGGTGGTTGGCCAGAAGAAGCTATTAAAGGATATGCTGAAGTAGGTGGAACACCTCATTTAGATCATCGTCATACAGTTTTTGGTCAATTATTAGAAGGTGCAGAAACTTTAGAAAAAATTGCAGCAGTGGAAACTGGAGCTCAAGATAAACCAGTAGAAGAAGTTGTTATTGTTGGAATAGATGTAGAATAGAAGATAATTAAAGATAGATTTGCAGTCAAATTTATATTTTGATGCTAATTTATCTTTTTTATTATTCTGTAAAAAAATACTTTTATTATAACTAGCCTTATGGTATAATTATGAAAGTTTGAATAAAAGAGGCTAGACTTTTATCAATCTAATTAATAATATAATATTAAGGAGAAAAAAGATGACACAAGAGTCAAGAGTAAAACCAGTCTTAGATGTTCATGAGAAGCCGAGTATCGGGCTTTGGATTACACTAAGTTTGCAACATTTATTCGCAATGTTTGGGGCAACAGTTCTAGTACCGATTTTAACAGGATTACCAGCTAGTACAGCACTGACAACATCAGGTATTGGGACATTAACGTATTTATTAATAACACGCGGAAAAATTCCAGCATATTTAGGATCATCATTCGCATTTATTAACCCAATTATAGTTTTATCAACTACACATAATGTAGAGACAGCTATGCTTGGTGCTTTCTTAGCCAGCTTAGTTTACGGTGTAGTAGCAATGTTTATCTATAAATTCGGTGTTAACTGGTTATTAAAACTTTTACCACCAGTTGTAGTAGGGCCAATTATTATTGTTATTGGATTAGGTCTTGCACCAACAGCAATTGATATGGCTATGAACAAAACTGTTGATGGCGCAAAAGTCTATGATTTGAAATACTTTTCAGTAGCACTTATTACACTACTAATTACAATTATTTGTGCGGTAGCTTTAAGAGGATTTGCTAAACAAATACCAGTATTATTAGGAATTGTATTTGGATATATAGTAGCGGTTATAGCAGGGCTAGTAAATTTCCAACCTGTTATAGATGCTCCATGGTTTAGCTTACCTAAATTTACAGTACCATTTGTAACTTACACACCAGAATGGAATATAGCTGCCCTTGCTATGGTGCCTATCGCGATTGTAACTATTAATGAACATATTGGACACCAAATGGTATTATCAGAGGTAATTGGGCGTAATGTTCTGAAAGATCCAGGGTTACATCGTTCAATTTTAGCAGATGGAACGGCAATGATGTTTGCATCATTATTAGGAGGACCTCCAAGTACAACTTATGGTGAAAATATTGGAGTTCTTGCCATTACTCGTGTGTTCTCGGTATTTGTTTTAGGTGGTGCGGCTGTATTTGCACTTATACTAAGCTTTGTAGGTAAATTTTCAGCTTTAATTTCTACTATTCCGTCACCAGTTATGGGTGGGGTATCAATTTTATTATTTGGTATCATTGCCTCAAGTGGACTTAGAATGTTAGTTGATGAAAAAGTAGATTTAAGTATTAATAGAAACTTAGTAATTTCATCAGTAATCATTGTTCTTGGAGTAGGTGGAGCAATGTTAAAATTTGAAAGTATTCATTTTGAATTACCTGCGATGGCATTAGCAGCAATAAGTGGTGTTCTATTAAATGCTTTCTTACCTAAAAAAGAAAAATAATAAAATAATTAAAGAGGTAGTTGCTAAAAGGTTTGACTACCTCTTTTTAATCTGATATAATTTACAAGGTAAATAAAATTGTGTAAGGTGAGAATCTTACCTTATTTTTAATTTTTTATTATAAAATATTTTTAAAGGAGTACTAAATTGAAAAAATTATCTGCACTTTTATTAGGTTTTGCAGGTATGTTTGTTTTATCTGGATGTTCGGCGCAAGATAGAAGTGGAACATTCTATGAAACATTTGTAAAACCAATGGATATATCTTTAAGCAAAATCCATGACTATGTTGGGAGTTGGGGATGGTCAATTGTTATAATTACTTTAATTATACGTATTATAATTCTACCATTTATGTTGAAAAACTATAAATCTCAAAATGAAGCACGTCGTGGACAGGCGCTAGCTCGTCCAGAATTAGAAGTAGTTCAAGCAAAACAAAAGGCTGCTCGTGAGAAAGAAGCTCGTGCAATCTCTAATGAAGAAAAAACGCAGGCAAGAGCTGAACTTATGGAGCTTCAAAGAGAACAAATGGCGATTATGAAAAAATATAATGCAATGCCGCTAACTGTTGGTGGATGTTTACCATTACTAATTCAAATGCCATTCTTAACAGGATTATTCTTCACATTATCTAACCCATTATATTCGGCAGGAATCATTGATTCAACATTCTTAGGAGTGTTTAGTCTAGGGACTAGATCATACATACTACCTGTAATTGCATTTATAGTGTATGCAATTCAAACGCGTTTAGCAATGAGAATGACACCACAAGTTACACAACCTGGTCAAGAGCAACTTCAAGGTCAAATGCAAATGATGCAATGGCTGAGTCCAGTAATGATTGCTGTATTCTCATTCTGGGTTGCAGGAGCGGTAGCCGTGTATTATATTGTAGGGGGAGTATTCTTAATATTCCAAACGTACTTAGGATATAAAATTTATCCACCGTACAAACCTGAAAAACAAAAGAAACAAGCATTTGATCCAAACAAAGTAACACTTGTTTCTAGTAATAAGAAAAAAAGAAAATAATTAGTATAGGAATCTTGAAGAAATTCAAGATTCTTTTCTTTACTTAAGAATAGAGGAAGGAGAAAAATCAATAAAAAATTTAAATAATGGTTGACGAGTATAGTTATATATGTTAGAATTGTAATGTTGAGTAGCTCCTAAAATAGCTACTACAACCGCACGTGTAAGGTAACAAAGTGAGCAATCCACCTTATATGGCGAGTCTTAGTAAAAAATATTTAAGGAGGTGCAGATATGTACGCAGTAATTAAAACAGGTGGGAAACAACTACGTGTTGAAGAAGGACAAACAATCTTAGTTGAAAAATTAGCAGCTGAAGTTGATTCTACAGTTACTTTTGACGAAGTAGTATTAGTAGGTGGAGAAACTACTAAAGTTGGTGCTCCTTTAGTAGCTGGTGCGACAGTAACAGCTAAAGTAGTTGCTCAAGGTAAAGGTAAAAAAATCACAGTATTCAAATACAAACCTAAGAAAAACAATCACCGTAAATTAGGTCACCGTCAACCATTTACTAAATTAGTAGTTGAAAAAATTAACGCTTAATTATGATAAAGGTTGAAATAAAAAAAGAAGTTGAAATTATTAAACAAGTTACAGTTGATGGACACGCAGACTATGCAGAACACGGTTCTGATATAGTTTGTGCAGGAGTATCAGCAGTAGTTTTTGGTTTAATAAATGCAGTAGATGAGTTAGATGAAGATGTTCAGTTTGATATTTCAGCGAGTGAAGATGAAACAGGCCATTTAACATATAGATCATTAAAATCTACTGATAGAGAACAACTTTTGTTAAATGCAATGATGGTTGCATTAAAAACTATAGAAGAAAATTATTCAGATTATATAACTATCGAAATAAGAGAGGTGAACTAGAGATGATGTTAAAATTAAATTTACAATTCTTCGCATCTAAAAAAGGGGTAGGTTCTACTAAAAACGGACGTGACTCTGAATCAAAACGTTTAGGTGCAAAAAGAGCTGATGGTCAGTACGTAACTGCAGGTTCTATACTATACAGACAACGTGGAACTAAAATTTGGCCAGGAACTAACGTAGGAAAAGGTGGAGATGATACACTATTTTCACTAGTTGATGGTGTTGTACGTTTCGAAAGATACGGACGTAGCCGTAAAAAAGTTTCTGTATATCCACAAGCATAAGATAACAAAAGATACTTACATTTATTGTAGGTATCTTTTTTATTAAAATAATTAAGTTTTGATAATTAAAATTATTATAACTGGAATCATTTTTTATAATAATATTTTAACTATTGCCTTTAAAATTTTAGTTGTACTTTTAAAATTTATGTGGTAAAATCTATTTGTGCATTTAATGATGTACTTAACATATATTAGGAGGACAAAAAAGTGTCAGCACTTTGGCAAGAAATTTTATTTTCTTTTTTAGGAGGTCTGGGGTTATTCCTATTTAGTATTAAATATATGGGAGACGGGCTTCAATTAATAGCTGGAGATAAGATGAGATATGTTTTAGATAAATATACATCTAAACCTCTGATGGCAGTTCTAGCCGGAATTATTGTTACAATACTGATTCAATCGAGTACTGGAACAATAGTTATCACAATAAGTTTAGTAGGAGCAGGATTATTAAAAACTAAACAAGCAATTGCTATAGTTATGGGTTCTAATATTGGAACAACATTAACATCATTTATTATTGGTTTTAATATTTCAAAATACTCACTACCATTAATTTTTGTAGGAGCAGCGTTTTTATTCTTTACTCGTGCCAAATTAATAAACAATATAGGGCGTGTAATTTTTGGATTTGGTGGGATTTTCTATGCTTTAAAAATGATGTCAACAGCCATGGGGCCTATGAGAGATATGACGTGGTTCCAAAATATTCTTGTGCATATTGATGATAGTGCTTGGGTCGGAGTTGGAGTTGGAACATTATTAACCGTTCTTATCCAATCATCGGCAGCTACAATTGCGATTTTACAAAACTTATATGCTGATGCAGCTTTAAATCTTAATGGAGCATTACCAGTGTTATTTGGAGATAATATCGGTACGGCCATTACGACAGCAGCATTAGCAATGGTAGGAAGTAATATTGCGGCAAAACGTGTAGCAGCATCTCACGTATTGTTTAATGTGATTGGAACTATTATATGTTTAATAGCTCTAGTGCCATATACGGCATTTGTTTCTTATTTAGAAACTACATTTGGTCTAAATCCAAAGATGACAATTGCAACAGCACATGGTACATTTAATATTCTTAATACAGTATTACAATTCCCATTCATTTGGTTATTAGTAATTGTTGTAACTAGGTTGATTCCAGGGGAAGATGAGCAAATCAAATACAGTACACAATACCTAGACAAATCGCTTATTTCTAGTGCACCAGCGGTCGCACTGGGTCAAGTACAAAAAGAATTTATTGAGATGCTTATTTTATCTAAAAAAAGTTTACGTAATTCTGTAGAGTATTTCATGACTCGAGACGAATCTTTGAATGAAAAAGGTGAGACATACGAAGAAGCAATTAATAACTTTGATGAGCAAATGACAGATTATTTAACTCTATTGTTTAGAGAAAAATTAAGTCCAAAAGAAGGGCAAGCAGCGTCAATTTTATTAGACGGAACACGTGATATTGAAAGAATTGGAGATCATGCACGTGATATTGTTACTTCGGTAAATTACCAAATTAAGAAAAAATTAAAATTCTCTGATGATGCAAAAGCAGAAGTTCAAGAGATGTATGAATTATGTAATGACATTATTCTAAAAACGATTAAATCATTAGAGGAAAATAACATTGCAATAGCAGGAGCAGCATTAGCAGCTTGTGAGAATATATATGCGTTAGAAAAATCAGCGCGTAAGAAGCATACCGATCGTATGAAAGATGGAGATTGTGAAATTTCAGCAGGAGTAGTCTATATGGACTTAATTCAACACTTTACGAGAGTATGTGAACACGCAAGAAATATTCTAGAAAAAAAAATTCAAGGAAATATATAGAATGTCTAATAAACAAAAAATATATTTTATATTATTTATTATTTTTATACTGATAATACTTATTTTATACAAGTTATATCAGATACAACTAACTTAATATTCTAAATAGTGTTAGTTAAATATATTAAACCTTAATAAAAAAGAGAAGTGAGTCAGAAAAATTGATTTTTAGTGACTCACTTCTCTTTTTTTCTTTCTAAATAAAAGTATTCATGATATAATAAAATAGTCGATTTATATAAAGAAATAGAAATAAAAGCGTTGAAAGGAAATAAAAATGTTTCAAGATAAAAAAATATATACAACACAGTGGGCTGGAAAAGAATTAACTGTTGAATTAGGAGAAATGGCTCGTCAAGCCAATGCGGCAGTTGTTGTAAAATACGGAGATACTGTTGTTTTAACTACAGCGGTAGCATCAAAAGAAGCAAAAGATGTAGATTTCTTTCCATTAACAGTTAATTATGAGGAAAAAATGTATGCAGTTGGAAAAATACCAGGAGGATTCTTGCGTCGTGAAGGGCGTCCAGGAACAGAGGCTACATTAGCAGCTCGTTTAATAGATAGACCGATAAGACCGTTGTTTGAAGATGGTTTTAGAAATGAAGTTCAAGTTATTTCAACAGTATTATCAGTAGAATATGATTGTGATCCAGTTATGGCAGCTATGTTAGGTAGCTCATTAGCTTTATCTGTTTCTAATATTCCATTTAAAGGCCCTATCGCAGGTGTTACTGTTGGATATGTTGATGGAGAATATGTAATTAATCCAAACATAGAACAATTCGAAAACTCAAAAATAGACCTTAAAGTTGCTGGTACAAAAGATGCGATTAATATGGTTGAAGCAGGAGCAGAAGAAGTTTCAGAAGAAGTAATGCTAAATGCAATTATGTTTGGTCATGAAGAGATTAAGCGTTTAATAGCTTTCCAACAACAAATAGTTGATGAAATCGGTCAAGAAAAAATGGAAGTAGAGTTAAAAGTTATTGATGAAAATATTTATAATGAAGTATTGGACTTATCATTAACAGAAATGAAATCTGCAATTGCCATTAAAGATAAACAAAAGCGTGATGAAGCAATATCTGTTGTTAAGGAAAGAGTACTTGCAGTCTTTGAAGAACGTGTAACAGATGAAGATGAATTAGATATTGTTAAAGAAGCAAAATTATCATTGGATAAAATTGTGAAAGATGAAGTTCGTCGTGAGATTACAGAAGATAAAGTTCGTCCAGATGGTCGTGCATTAACAGAAATTCGTCCATTAGCGTCACGTATTGATGTGCTTCCAAGAACTCATGGGTCAGCGTTATTCACTCGTGGGCAAACTCAATCACTAGGTGTAGTAACATTAGGTAACTTATCTGATGAGCAAATTATTGATGATTTAACTCAAGAAGAAAACAAGAGATTTATGCTACATTATAACTTTCCAGCATTTTCTGTAGGTGAAGTAGGATTTAGTCGTGCACCAGGACGTCGTGAGATAGGACATGGTGCATTAGGAGAACGTGCATTAGCGCAAGTTATCCCTTCAAAAGAAGATTTCCCATATACTATTCGTATTGTATCGGAAATCTTGGAATCAAATGGTTCAAGTTCTCAAGCAACTATTTGTTCAGGATCTATGGCACTTATGGCAGCAGGTGTACCAATTAAAGCACAAGTAGCAGGAATAGCTATGGGTCTTGTAAAAAAAGATGAACACTATACTATTTTAACTGATATACAAGGTATGGAAGACCACCTAGGAGATATGGACTTTAAAGTAGCTGGTACATCAGAAGGTATAACAGCACTTCAAATGGATATAAAAATTGAAGGGTTAAGCGAACAAATTTTAAAAGAATCATTAGAACAGGCGCGTGTAGGAAGATTACAAATCTTAGATCATATGAATAATATTATTTCTGAGCCACGTGAGGAAGTTTCTACTTTCGCACCTAAGATTAAAATTATTAGAATTAAACCAGAGAAAATCAAAGATGTTATCGGTTCTGGTGGTAAAGTTATTAATGAAATTATTGAAAAAACTGGAGTTAAAATTGATATTGAACAAACAGGGGAAGTATTTATTTCATCTCCTGAAATAGATGGAATTAATAAAGCTATCGAAATTATTGAAAATATAACTCGTGAGGCAGAAGTTGGAGAAGTTTACTTGGCGGAAGTTAAACGCATTGAAAAATTTGGAGCTTTCGTAGAATTATTCCCAGGAGTAGATGCATTAGTTCATATTTCTAAACTATCAGCTGAACGTGTAAATAAAGTAGAAGATGTTGTTAAAATTGGAGATACGTTAAAAGTTAAAGTTATAAAAATAGATGAGAAAGGCCGTGTAGACGCGACAGCTCATTTCTAGGAGATAATATGGAATTATTTGAAAAAGAACGTCGAGGAATATATGTCTATTTCAAAAGTTTTAAAGATTTAAGTAAATTAGAAAAGTATGGAAATTTTATTTCTTATTCTAAAAGGGGACGTTATGCGTGTATATATGTTGATGAAAATCGAATGGATAGCATAATAGAAGACTTAAAGAAAAAGAAATTTGTAAAGAAAATAGAAATTTCGGAAATGTCTAACTTACATTTAAGTTTCGAAAATCTAGAAAAAATGTCCAAACAACATGAAATTTCATAGAGTTAGAAATATATAATTTAGGGGAGACAAGCTAAAGGCAAAATCTCCCTTATTTATTGGGTATATCTTAATAAGACGTATATGACTATAAAACTTGATAATTATTATATTAGAGTGAGGAATAATGAGAGTTATAGCTGGTAAATATAAATCTATCAAATTAAATTCGGTTGATGGGATGAACACACGTCCAACAACAGACAAAATAAAAGAAAATCTATTCAATATGTTACATTGTGACGGACGCATTCTTGATCTTTTTGGAGGAACAGGTGCTCTGGGAATAGAAAGCTTGAGTAGGGGCGCAGAGCATGCAGTGTTTATTGATGGCAGTAGTAGTGCAATAAAAACGATACATTCAAATATAGAAAAGTGCCGTATTCCAAAGAATAATTATGATGTTTATAGGAACGACTATAAACGTGCATTAAAAATCTTAGGAAAAAAAGAAGAAAAATTTGATTTGATTTTTTTAGATCCGCCGTATGATAAAGGATTAGTTAATCTTGCTTTAAAATCTATATTAGAGAATAATGTCTGTAATAAACATTGTTTAATAGTATGTGAAAAAAGTAAAGATGAAAATATCTCTATTGAATCGGTAAACTTAGAAATAGTAAAAGAAAAAGAATATGGGATTACTGATATAGTAATCTTTGAATATGTGGAGAAATAGTAATGAAGAAAAAAATTGCAATTGTACCAGGAAGTTTTGATCCAATAACTTATGGGCATATTGATATAATAACTAGAAGTGCTCAATTATTTGATGAAGTTATTGTAGCAATTTTAGTTAATCCTGATAAAAAATATTTATTTACATTAGAAGAAAGAGAAAACATGATACATGAAACGATAAAAGGTTTAGATAATGTAAGAGTGGATTCTTTTTCAGGATTATTAGTAAATTATGCCAAAAAAGTTGGTTCGAGTGTTATAGTAAGAGGACTTAGGGCGGTATCAGATTTTGAGTATGAGATGCAGCTAACATTTATGAACAAAGCACTAGATAAGGATATAGAAACTTTTTATATGATGGCTAATAAACAATATTCATTTATAAGTTCTAGTATAGTAAAAGGTGTTTCTGGATTTGGTGCAGATTTATCAAAATTTGTTCCAAAAAATGTTGAAGAAAAATTAGAGAAAAAAATGAAAGAGAGAAAGTAATAGTGAATAAAATCCTTTTTACTGGAGGAGGCTCTGCAGGACATGTGTCAGTTAATGTAGCACTTATTCCAGAATTTAAAAAGAATGGTTACCAAATCTCATATATTGGTAGCAAAAAAGGGATAGAGAAGGAAATGATAGAAAAAATTTCAGGTGTAGAGTACCATGAAATTAGTTCTGGAAAATTAAGAAGATATTTCTCATGGGAAAACTTTATAGACCCATTTAAAGTTTTAAAAGGGATAATAGATTCCATTTTTATTTTAAAAAAGGAAAAACCAGAGTTTGTTTTTTCAAAAGGTGGATTTGTTAGTGTACCTGTTTGTTTAGCAGCTAGAATTTTAAAAATTCCAGTTGTACTTCATGAATCAGATTTAACTCCAGGACTTGCCAATAAGATTAATATTAAGTTTAGTAATCATATTTTTACGACTTTTGAAGATACTTTAAAGTATTTACCAAAAGGCAAAGCAAGCTTAATTGGAGCTATTGTACGAGATGATATTTATACTGGAGATAAAGAAGAAGGCTATAAATTCTGCGAGTTTAACAGAGAAAAACCTGTTATTTTAGTAATGGGAGGCTCATTAGGTTCTAAAATATTAAATGATTATATATGGAATAATATAGAAGAACTAACAAAAAAATATCAAATTATACACTTAGTAGGAAAGAACTTACTAAATAAAGATATAAAAGCAGAGGGGTATTGTCAGTATGAGTTTTTATCAAAAGAGTTATTTGATGTATTTCAAATAGTTGATTTTACTATCTCGCGTGCTGGAGCAAATGCTTTATATGAATATTTAGCTTTAGAAAAGCCGGCTATATTGGTTCCATTAGGTACTAATCAAAGTAGAGGAGATCAAATAGAAAATGCTCGTTTCTTTGAAAAAAATAGCTTTGCTAAAGTAGTGTCAGAAGAAGAATTTGCATCATTAAAAGTAAGTGAGATAGATGATTTTTATAACAATCTGGCTCAATATAAAGATGCGATGAAAAGATATAAAGAAGAAAAGAAAGTTATAAATAGTGTAGATGACTTTTATAAGAAGATTTTAAAGATAGTAGGAGGTAAAATGTAAAATGAGGAACATTAAGATTTTTACTTACTTGAAAATAATACTATTCTTATTGCTAGTATTTGTAGCTGTATACTATCCAACTAATGAGTTTGATGTAATAACATCAAACTTACTACAAATAAAAATATTAGGTCAAACAGCTAAAATTATATCTACAATTTTTAATGATAAGATATTACTTTTAATTATGGTGTTATTGTCTGCATTTTTGTTCTGGATAAAAGAAGCAAAAAAAGCAATATTTATATTTTTTAGTGCAGGTTTTGGTGGATTAATTTTATTTATCATCAAATATACAGTCCAAAGGGTAAGACCATTACCAGAAGTATTTAGTGGCTATAGTTTTCCGAGTGGGCACTCAACAATAATCGTTGTATTTTTCTTGTCATTATTGTTTATAATCAATAAGAAAGAAATTTTATCGATGTTAGCCACATTTGCAATAATAGCTGTACCGATATCTAGAGTAGTACTAGGCGCACACTTTTTGAGTGATGTTATTGCTGGGTTACTGTTAGGAAGTATAGTTGTTGATTTTATGAAGGTATATTATAAAAAAATATATAACATAATAAAAAGTATTACAGGGGAAAATAAATGGATAAGTTAAAAGAAAAAGAGGGAGTTGTTGCAGTAGGCTTAGCGGTTATACATTTTGTACTTTGGTACTACTTTGCCTATATTAAATATAAAGATGTTGCTGTAAAAGATTATAAATATATACTAGGTTTGCCTGAATGGTTTTTCTACAGTTCTGTAGTAGTAAGTATATTCATAATAATTTTAGTAGTTATTTTTACAAATCTATTATTTAATAAAGAGATAAAAGAGGAGAAAAAATAATGAAATATGATGTAGATTATAAAATTATTATGTTATTTGGAGTTATCTTTTTTAGCATAATTCTATTACCTTTAGTTTTAAATAGAGCTGCTAAGAATCATCATGGTGGATTTTTTGAAAAATATTATTTAGCTGATAGAAGTGTTAGTGGAATAGTATTAGCCATAACTTTAATGTCTACATATGGTTCTGCTTCTACATTTTTAGGTGGTCCTGGTGTGGCATATAAATTAGGTTATGGATGGGTTCTTCTTGCAGTCATTCAGGTTGTTACTGGGTATTTTGTTTTGCTTGTACTCGCTAAAAAATTTAAAGCTGCAGCTCAAAAAATAAATGCAATAACTATTAGTGAATATTTAAAAAATAGATATAAATCTAAGGTGGTTGCTTACTTGTCAACATTGGCAATGATTGTCTTTTTAATTGCTGCTATGTCAGCTCAGTGGGTTGGCGGAGCAAAACTCCTTGCAGCTTTTATGGGAATTAATTATAAAACAGGAATTGTAGTAATCTCAATTATAATTATTTTTTGTGTAGTTTTTGGTGGATTAAAAAATATTTTAATTACAGATATGATTCAGGGGTTAATTATGATTTTCTCTACTATTATATTACTGTATTCAGTAATTAGTTATGGTGGTGGAATAGAGAATATTACTAACAATCTATTAAGCATAAACGAGAAGATTTTAACTCCTTTTGGTGCAAATGGAAGTTTAACACCAAGTTATGTATCGTCATTCTGGGTTTTAGTTGGTGTTGGGGTTATTGGTATTCCTCAAATAGCTATTAATTCGATGCTTTATAAAAACAAAAGAAGTTTAAAACAATCGATAATTATTGGAAGTATTGTAATTTTCATAGTTATGTTTGGAGTTCACTTGATTGGAGTTATGGCGCGAGGAGTATTTCCTGATATTAAAGATTATGATTCTGTTATTCCAATTATTACACTTAAGGTATTACCGTGGTATTTAGCTGCTTTAGTCCTAGCTGCACCAATGGCAGCGATAATAACTACTGTAAATGCTCAGTTTTTATTAATATCTTCAGCTTTGATAAAAGATGTACTTTTTAGTACTAAAGTAATAAAAGAGAAAATAGTAGGAAGAAAAATTCCAATATTTGTCTATAGTATTAATATACTTGTAATAATATTAATAATGTTTATTAGTATGAGACCACCTAGTCTAATAGTAAATGTTAATTTATTTGCTTTTGGTGGTTTAGAGTCAACATTTTTATGGCCTATCTTATTAGGATTATATTGGAAAGGTGCAGAAAAATATGGAGCAATATCATCGATTTTAGTAGGGTTAACGAGTTATATAGTTTTTAAAAATATCTATGTAATAAAAGTAATTGAACCTGTGGTAATTTCTTTGATGTTATCATTAATTGTTTTTGTATTTGTTTCAAATATAAAAAGAAAGAAAATATAATAAATAAAGCTTATATTTTGGTATGAAAATAATATATTAAGTATTCAAATAATTGAAAAAATAGTTATAATATAATAAAATAAAAATGTAGAGCAGAAGGAGGATATATAATGTCTAAAAAAGTAATAGTTAAACATACTGATGCAGAGAAATTTAAAGTTAGCGATATGTTAACGGTTGGTAAAGTATATGAAGTAGTTAATGAAACAGAAGAATATATATTTATTAAAGATAATAGTGGAAAAGTAGGCGGATATTACCACGATTATTTTGAAGAAGTAAAATAATCTGTGGAGGGTAAAAATGAAAAAAAATAATTTAAAGAATATAATTCTTGTTGTTATATTTGTGGTTTTAGCTCCATTAATTCTTGTTGGGATAACTAGCTTAAGTAATGCCCTAGGTGGAAAGTCTAAACATGCAACAACACAAACAACTGAGCAGGTGGCAAAAGTACCAGAAGAAACAAAGGTAACAAATGACAACCTTCCTAAAGCTAAGGAAGAAAAGAGTTCTAATGATAAAGATTCAGAACAGAACCAAAATAATGATAATACTAATAGTAGTAATAATCGAAATAATGCTAATACTGCTACAAGTAAAAACCCGACAGTGGGACAAGATTATATTGTTAAATCTGGAGATTCACTATTTAGTATAGCTTCAGCTGCTTATGGAGAAGCAAATGCACAAAATGGTGTTAATAAAATAAAAGAAGCAAATAATTTAGAAAATAATAGTATAACAGCTGGTCAGAAAATTCAAATACCAAAATTATAAAAGAAACAAGTCATCTTTCAAATGAATGATGACTTGTTCTTTTTTATAAATCTTTATTAAGTTGTTCAAGTTTTTTTATTAATGTATCAATCTGATTATCAGAAAGACTTAAACTTAAACGTATGTAGTTATTACCACCACTACCAAATACATGTCCCGGCATAGTTACGATACGATATTTTTTTAAAAGTAATTCAAAGAAATCTTGACTATTAAAACCTTCTTTAACTTTTAGCCAAATAAAAATTCCACCTTCTGGTTTATAAAAAGAATAACCTAATTCGTCTAATTTTCTAGTAATTTTTTCTATACGAGTTCTATATGTATTTTTGATATGTCTCGTTAACTCACTATGATTTCGAAGAGCTGTAATTACGGTATCTTGGACAGCACCATAAATATTCGCATGGAATATAGTATTATATTCACGAAGAGCTTTTATAATTTCTTTATTACCAACAGCAAAACCTATACGTAGTCCGGAAATTGAGAAATTTTTTGAAAAAGAGAAGAACTCAACTCCAACTTCTTTAGCTCCTGCTGTTTGCATAAAACAAGGTGAAACACCGTCTTTATAATAGAAATCTGAGTAAGCATGATCTTGAATAACAATGATATTATTTTTTTCAGCCCATTGAACCGTTTCTTCATAAAATTCTTTAGTTGCCACAGCTCCAATTGGATTAGATGGATAATTTAGAAATATTAATTTAGCTTTTTCAGCCAATTCAGAAGAAATAGAAGAATAATCTACTAGATAACTGTTTTCTTCTTTTAATATTATTTCTTCTATATTAGCTCCAGCAAGAGCAATTCCTTGTATATAGTCTGGATAACTAGGCACAGGTAGAAGAGTAGTATCACCCGGATTTAGTATTATAGAAGGTAGACTAGATAAACCAGCTTTAGTACCAAAGACTAGAGCAATCTCGTCTTTAGGATTAGCATCTATATTATATGTTTTCTTTAACCAATGAGAAATTTCTTCTAATAGCTCATTTTTACCATCAAATGCTCCATATCTCATATTTTCAGGTTTTCTTATAGATTTTTCTAAAGTTTCTAATAAAAGTTCAGGGGTATCAGAGTCAGGAACTCCGATACCCGCATTTAATAATGGATTACCATTTGAACTTTCGTCAGAGATTAATTTGAAAATCGGGTAAAAAACATTTTCTGGAATATTTTTAATTGTTTTAGATAGTTCAATTTTCATATTTAATCACGTCCTAAGTATTATTTTGAAGGTTTATCAAAACCTTTGAATTCTTTATCAATAATTTCATCAAACTCTTTTGAATTAACAATTTCTATTAAATCTTTAGCAAATTGTTTATCTTTATTAGCTGTTGTAACTACTACATTGTTACGATTGTTGTCATTCATTTTTTCTAAGATTAATGCTTTAGTTAAATCAAATTTAGCAGCAAGAGCAAAGTTACCAGGAACAGCAGCTAATGTAGTACTACTTAATGAACGTGCAAGTTGTCCAGCTTCTAATTCTGTAAATTTAAGATTTTTTGGATTTTCAATAACATCATTTTTTGTTATTTTTAATACATCTGTATCAGGTTTAATTTTGATTACATTAGCAGCAGCCAATAAAGCATAAGCACGAGCTGCGTTAGATGGATCATTTGGTAAAGTTACTTCAGCCCCATTTGGTAAATCTTTTAAGTCTTTAACTTTATCAGAATATAATCCCATTGGAGCAGTAGGTACTTGCACAAGCGCTGTTAAATCCATTTTATTAGTTTCAGCAAATTTTTTCATATAAATTTTGTGTTGGAATAGGTTAGCATCTATTTCACCATTGTTTAAAGCTTTGTTAGGTTGGATATAATCAGAAAACTCAGTAACAGTAACTTTGTAACCTTTTTTCTCAAGTAAAGGTTTAAGACCTTTATTAACCATATCAGCATACGGTCCAGATGTAGCACCAATTTTAATTTCTTTTTTCTCACCAGAGTTAGAATTTGAGTTAGAGGCTCCACATGCAGTAAGTGTAATTGCTAATAATGTAGTAAATGCAATCGTTAATATTTTTTTTAGTTTAGTCATAGTATAAAATCTCCTTTAGATTAATTTTTTTTAAATTGTTTTGAAATAGAATTTCCTATATATTGAGTAATTTGGACTAAGATAATTAATAAAATAACTGTAATCCACATTGTAAAGTTATCAAAGCGGTAGTAACCATATCTAATGGCAAGGTCTCCTATACCGCCACCACCAACAACACCAGCCATTGCAGAAAATGCAATAAGGTTAATTAGTGTTAATGTAATAGATTGAATAATTCCAAACATTGCTTCAGGTATCAGAACTTCTTTTACAATAAGAGGAAGGGATGCGCCAGAAGCAACCGCAGATTCAATAACCCCGTAGTCAATTTCATTAAGTGATGTATCAACAAGACGAGTAAATAGTGGAATGGCAGCCACAGTAAGTGGAACTATTGCACCAGTAGGCCCGGTTGATTTTCCAATTAATAGTAAAGTAAGTGGTATTAAGAATACCAGTAAAATGATAAATGGAATAGATCTAATAGTATTAACTATAAAATCAACAGTTTTATAAATAAAAACATTTTTAAACAGTAATCTGTTGCTTGTTAAGAATAAAACAATCCCAAGAAATAACCCAACGATAACAGTAATAACAATAGATACACCAATCATATAAAGCGAATCACCAAACGCTTTTAAAAGTTCAGGTTGAAGAGCTTTCCATTGCTCAGCTAGACTAAGATTATTTTCCATAGACTCTCACCTCCACATCTTCTACGTTATCAACTAAATAATTGATGAAATCCGCACATTTTTTCACTTCACCATCGATAGAAAAAGTTAAGCTACCTAGTTGCTTATTTTGAATATACTCGATACGACCAGCTAGAATATTAGTAGTAACATTATATTTATTAGCTAATGTTTGAATAAGTGGTTCTTTAGCTGCATCACCTTTGAAGATAACTTTAATAATTGTTTCTTCCTTACCTCTTACAATTAAACTTTCTTCAAAATCATCATCACTATGAAGATTAGAAATGAATTCTTTCATTAGTTTTGTTGTAGGATTTGAGAAGATTTCATACGCGGAGTTTTGTTCGATAATTTGACCACTTTCCATAACAGCTACATTATCACAAATCTGTTTAATAACTTCCATCTCATGGGTAACTAAGATAATAGTCAATCCAAGTTTTTTATTTATTTCTTTTAACAACGTTAAAATTTGTTTTGTAGTGATAGGGTCTAATGCACTTGTTGCTTCATCGCAAAGTAGAACTTTAGGATTATTAGCCAATGCTTTAGCAATACCTACACGTTGCTTTTGTCCACCAGATAGTTGATTAGGATAGACATTTTTTTTATCGATAAGGCCTACAAGTTCTAACAGTTCATCAATTCGCTTAGGTATTTCCTTTGAATCAACATCACCAGCTTTTAGGTTAAAGGCAATATTTTCAGCAACAGTTTTAGAACTAAGTAAATTAAATTGTTGGAAAATCATTCCTATTTTTTGTCGATAAAGACGTAAATCAGTTCTATTAAGTTTATTGACTATTTGACCGTCAACGATGACCTCACCACAAGATGGTGTTTCAAGTAAGTTGATACATCTTAATAAGGTACTTTTACCAGCACCAGAATATCCAACGATACCAAAGATTTCACCTTGTTTAATATTAAGAGTTGTGGGTTTTAAGGCAACTATTTCTCGTCCTTTTTGGTGAAAAGTTTTCCCCACACCATTTAGATTAATCATAATATACTCCTTTCTTTATATGAAAAAAAGACGTACTCTAGCTTGCGCTAAAGGACGTCTAACCGTGTTACCACCTTTATTTATATAATAATTGCTTATTATACCTCAGTAAGTTACTAACATAACTTTTGCTATAACGGGCAAACCCGTAGTAAAAATACTAAATGCTCCAAGTCCATTCGTTTTATAACTAACTGTTCTTTTTCACCAGCCAAGAACTCTCTAAAAGTTTTTTATAAAATTCGACTTTTCATCGCATCAATTAATGAATGACTATATTCTAGCATAAATTTTCTGACAATGCAATACAAAAATTAATTTTTTTTGTAATTTTTTTGAAAATAGGGATAGTTAGTATCGACAAGATCTTTGCAGAGGTATTCAAAAAATTTCTGAGATATAATAATTTTTTGTAATTAAAGACAGGTTATTAATTTAGTGAAGAAAATCTATTAAATAGATAAAAATAAAATTTATTGTACAACTATAAAGTAAATATGATATAATGAAGTGTATTGCTTAGGAGGTATTATGTTTAACTTTTTTAAGAAAAATAGACTTGAAGAAAAAATTGAAGAAAAGAAATTAGAAAAAATACCGACGCATGTTGCGATAATAATGGATGGTAATGGACGTTGGGCTAAAAAAAGAAATATGCCAAGAGTTAAAGGGCATTATGAGGGGATGCAAACTGTAAAAAAAATTACTAAATATGCATCAAAATTAGGAATAAAATATTTAACATTATATGCTTTTTCTACGGAAAATTGGGCACGACCTAAAGAAGAAGTAAACTATTTAATGGATTTACCTGAGAAAATGTTTACGAGTTTTATGCCAGAACTTATGGAAAATAATGTTAAAGTAGAAGTTATAGGGGTAGTGGAGAAACTACCAGAGAGTACAAGAAAAGCTGTAGAGGATGCTATCGAACAAACTAAAAATAATACAGGTCTTAAATTGATTTTTGCACTTAATTATGGTTCAAAAGATGAGATAGTAACTGCAGTTAAAAGAATCGCGCAGGGAGCCGCTAATAATGAGTATAAAGTAGAAGAAATAGATGAACAATTGATTAGTGATAATCTGTTTACAAAAGATACTCCAGATCCAGATCTTTTAATAAGAACATCAGGAGAGCAAAGAATTTCTAACTTTTTACTTTGGCAAATTGCTTATAGTGAATTTATATTTACAAAAGTGGCATGGCCGGATTTTGTAGAGGAGGAGTTTTATAAAGCTCTTTTAGAATATCAAAGTAGAGATAGAAGGTTTGGAGGTTTAAATGAAAACTAGAGTAATAACAGCGATAGCTGCACTAATAGTATTTTTACCTTTGCTTTATGTAGGTGGAGATTATTTTAAATACACAACATTTGCGCTTGGTGTAATGGCGATGTATGAGATAGTCAGAATGACTTTTAAGGAAACTAACATAGTTGTCTTAGGTCTATCATCGTTAGCAGGAGCATTATTATACTTGCGTGAAGAAATTTTAGGTTTATCACAGTATGGTATAGTATATTTATTAGTAATCGGTATGTTAGGAGTAGTTGTAGTTACTGGACATAGAATAAAACTTGTAGAGATAGGTTCTATTATTTTTGTAACAGTATATATATTTGTTGGATTTTATTCATTATATATGCTGAGAGATTTAAGTTTAGCACATATAGGATATTTACTACTTACTATCTGGTTTACTGATAGTTTTGCATATATAGGAGGTATGAGATTTGGGAAAAATAAATTATCTCCAAAAATTAGTCCGAACAAATCAATTGAAGGATCAGTAATAGGTAGTTTATCATCAATAGTAATAGCCTTAGTTTTTTACTTTACAACGAGTATTTTTACTAATTTAGCAGTAGCTATTGGAATCACGTTAGTAGTAAGTGTCATTGGTCAATTTGGAGATTTGATTGAATCTGCATATAAACGTGAATATGGAGTAAAAGATAGTAGTAATCTACTTCCAGGACATGGAGGGATTTTTGACAGATTTGATTCTGTAATATTATCAGCACCATGTTTAATTTTATTATTAAACCTATTGTAATTAGAGAGGAGTATTAGATGCAAGGAATAATAGCATTTATATTAATATTTTTTGTAGTAGTAACTATTCATGAATTTGGTCATTTTATAGTTGCGAAAAAATCAGGAATTCTTGCTCAAGAATTTGCTATTGGTATGGGACCAAAGATTTTCCATAAAAAAATAGGTGAAACAAACTTTACGATTCGTTTATTACCTGTTGGTGGATATGTAAAAATGCCTGATAATGTCTTTGATTTTAATAATGATGTATCGGTATATGATTTGAAAAAAGGGATGAAAGTTAACCTTAAGTTAGATGAAAATGATAAGGTAGAAAAAATAGTTTTAGATAAAACTAACAATATGGATCTTTTACCAGTAGAACTAAATGAATTTGACTTAACGTATGATATGTTTATAGAAGGTTTTGTTGGAGATGAATTAGAACGTTATGAAGTAAGAAAAGATGCTTGTGTTGTTTTTGGAGGAATGGAAGAACAAGTAGCACCAGTAGAAAGAATGTTTTCATCACATTCATGGGGGAAAAAGTTCTGGACATTATTTGCAGGTCCTTTAATGAACTTTATTTTAGCTGCAGTTATCTTTGTTGGATTAGCTATTTATACAGGAGTTCCTGTTCAAAATAATGAAGCTAAACTTGGTCTTGTAACAGCAGACTCACCAGCACAAGTTGCAGGTCTGCAAAAAGGTGATAAGATAACAGAAGTAAATGGTTCTTCAGTAGATACATGGACGGGATTAGTTCAAAAAGTTACTGAGTCAAATGGAGCGGAGCTAACCCTTAAGGTAGAACGAGATGGGGCAATTAAAGAAGTTAAAGTTACTCCAAAAGAAGAAATAGTAAAATCAAAAGGTAAAGAAACAAAAACATATAAGCTAGGTATAGGAAAATTTGAAGAAACTAAGAAAGATTTCCTAGGTTCAATTAAGTATGGATTGCAACAAACATTATTTTACGGAACTATGATTTTTACTGCAATAATAAATCTGTTTGCATCGCTATTTACAGGTGGATTTAGCTTAGATCAACTTGGTGGTCCAGTTGCAATTTATGAAATGTCTAGTAACGCAGCTAAAAGTGGATTAGTGACAGTGCTTCGTTGGACAGGTATTTTAAGTGTAAACCTAGGACTTATGAACCTAATTCCTATTCCAGTGCTAGATGGTGGTAGAATTATCTTCGTAATATATGAAGCAATTTTTAAACGTCCAATTAATAAAAAAGCTCAATATTATTTAACTATTGCGTTTGGATTATTAATGGTAGCACTTATGCTTGCTGTAACATGGAATGATATTCAAAGATTATTTGGAAAATAACAAAAAACAAGTCGAGAAAATATCCTCGGCTTATTTTTTTATATTACTATTTTTGATATAATATAGTAGACAGAAATTTTGGAGGTAGTAGGGTGAAATTTATACACACGGCTGATTGGCACATAGGTAGAAAATTACAGCAAGTAGATTTGTTAGATGATCAGGAGTTTGTGCTTAATAATCTAATCGAAGAAATAAAAGAACAAGATTTGGATTTTATAATAATAGCAGGTGATTTATATGATAGAAGTGTTCCTAGTAGAGAAGCTACAACATTATTGCAGGAACTGTTGATAAAAATTAATATCGAATGTGATTTACCTATATTTGCAATTAGTGGAAATCATGATAGCCGTGAACGTTTAGCTGTTGGACAAGCGTGGTTTAGTAAACATAACTTTTATCTAGCAACACAGTTGGAAGATGTATTTCATAAGTTTCAATATAAAGATGCTGATATCTATCTATTACCATATTTCGAACCTTATGAAGCAAAAGTTTATTTTGAAGATGACAAACTGACTACACATCATACTGCGACAAAAAGAGTTATTGATGAGATTTATAAGAATATAGATGAAAGCAGAATTAATATTTTGGTAGCACATACTTTTGTGGCTGGAGCTGAGCCGACAGATTCAGAACGAGAAATTTCTATAGGGACTGTAGAAAATGTTGGGGTGAATGTTTTTGAAAAGTTTGATTATGTAGCGCTAGGACATTTACATAATCCGAATGCTTTAAATGAAGAACGTATTAAATATAGTGGTAGCCCGCTTGCTTACTCATTTTCAGAAAGCAACCAACAAAAAGGTGTGCGTCTAATAGAATTAACAAAAGAAAACTTTGATGATAGATTTATTCCAATTAAGCAAAAAAGAAAAATGCATAATATTGTTGCGGATTATGATGAAATTTTTTCTAAAGAATATCGAGAAAAATTTGATACAGAGAATGACTATTTCAGCATGGAATTAGGTAAGTTAGAGGGTGTTACAGACCCTATGCCACGTATAAAAAAATTTTATCCAAATACATTGTTGCTTAAATCAAAGGCGAAAAGATTAGATAGTTCGAAGAATTCTGTAAATAAGGAAATGCTTAAAAAAAATCCATTAGAACTTATAGAAAGTTTTTATGAAGAACAGGTATTAGATACTTTAACAAGTACACAAAGAGAGGTATTAGAACAAATAATAGGAGAGGTAGAGCAAGATGAAACCAATTAGGCTTGAACTTAGAGAGTTTGGACCGTATAAGCACGAGGTCATACAATGGAATGAAATAATAAACGAGCCTATGTTTTTAATAACAGGCAAGACAGGCTCTGGTAAATCTACTTTATTCGATGCTTTTGTCTATGCATTATATAATAAAACAACTAGTGGTAAAGATATAGCATCTCTTAGAACCAAAACAGCAGATGATAAAGACAGAACAATTGTGATTTTTGATTTTGAATTACAAGGAAAACATTATCGAATAGAAAGAACGTTAGCATATTTAAAGACAGGAAACAAAAATATTACATCAGGAAAAGTATCTTTAATGGAAATAAATGCAGGTGTAGAGACTATTCTTGCAACAAAGGAAAATGATGTAAAAGAAAAAGTAGAGCAAATTATTGGATTAGATGATAAACAATTTTGTCAAATTATAATTTTACCACAAGGTAAGTTTAAAGAGTTTTTATTATCAAATTCTAATGAAAAAAAAGAAGTTTTACGTTCGTTATTTAATACACATTTTTATCAAAAATTTGTGGATAAGTTGCAAAATTATGCTAAAACTTTAGATAGCAACTATAAGTTAAAAGAACGTGAGTTAGTTACAAAATTTGAGCAGTTTAATTTTGAAAAAGATTTTCCAAAAATTGAATTTTTAAAAGAAAGTGATTTTGAGGAAGTAGAAAAACAGCTAGTTTTTCAAAAGAATGAAGTTAATGAATTAGAAAAACATCAAAAATATTTAGAAGATGAGCTAACAAAATTGAAAATTGAATATAGTGAGTTAGATAAGTTAAATGATAAGTTTAATAATTTAGAAGAAAATAACGATTCACATAAAAAATTATTAGAGGATGCACAAAGGATAACTCATTTAAAGAATGTTGTTAAACAGTTAGAGGAACTGGGAAAAAATAAAGATAAATTACTAGACTATGACAACTACTTAGATAAGAAAGAGCAATTGATTAAAAATAAAGAAACCTTATCTAAAGAAAAAAATATATTAGGTGAAAAAATTCAAGAAAATAAAAAATTAGGCGAAGAAATATTAACTCAAAATGATAGTATCAACGATATTCGAGAAGAGATAGCTCGTTACAACTATTTTTATGAAAATATAGAATTTTTCTATCAAGCAGAAAAAGATATCACATTATATAGTGAAAAGTTAAAGAATATAGAAGATACAAAAGGCGCAATAGAACAATTAGAAAAAGAAGTAACTGATTATAATGTAAATTTAGAAGAATATAAAGAAGAGCTTAATATTTTAGAAAATAGCATAGGCAAATTAAAACTTGATATTTTGAAAAAAGAGACAGAAGTAGAAAAATTAGAAGATTTTCGAAATTTAGAGAATACTATAAAAAGTAAAGCTGCAGATTTGAAAGAAAAGCAAACTGAACTAAGTCTAGCCGATAGTAGACAAAAAGAACTAGAACAAAAAATTTTAGAATTAGAAAAAAATAAACAGCAAGAAATATTAAATACTTTTTTAGTTCATCTACATGAAGGTGATTGTTGTCCGCTTTGTCAACAAAAGATTAAAAAACTTCCAGCTGTAAAACAAGTAATAAAAACAGAAAATGAAGATGCTAAAAATGAATTAGATGATATTATTAAAAACATAATTCGTTTAGAAACACTTGTCGTAAAAGAAAAAGAAGATTTAAGTATCTTACAAGAGGAGTTAGCAAGTAAAAAAATAGAAATTAATTTTTCCGCAAAAGAGGAACTTGAACAATTTGTAGTGGAGAAAAAGAATGAAGATAATGAGAGAAAAATTACTTTTGAAAAAATAGAAAAGGACTCAAATTGCAGAAATGAACTTGCTGAAAAGTTAGAAAAATTGAACTCGCTAATATCATTTGAATCAGAGTATAAAGAAAAACTTGGGATAGCTCAAGCTAAAAAACAACAATATATGGCAAATATTGATATTTCTTTAGACGAGTTTGAACAATATTATGAGAAACAAAAACAAATAGTATTAAGTTATGATGAAAAGCAAGAACTTTATCAAAAGGTAAAAACTAACTTGATGTTAAAAGAAAAAGAATTGGCAATAGAGTTAAAAAATAATAATAAAAATATATTAGAAGTTGAAAAAACTATAGAAAATATAATAGAAAAATTCAAAGACTCTAAATTAAAATTATACTATAATAGTTTGAAAATAGCTAAAGATGATTTGGAAAAATTAGATGATATTGAGAGCTATAAAAATGAAATTCAAGTTTATGAAGATAGACTAAAAATAATTTTAGATAATATTCAGCGTTTAGAAGAAGAATTACATAATAAAGAACGACCAAATTTAGAAGATTATGCACAAGAATTATCGACAAAAGAACAAAAAATGATGGATTGTGCTGAAAAAGTTGCTATTTTAAAGACTAAGTTTAAAACTAATACTAATCTTTTTGAAAATCTATCAAAAGAATTTACAATTTTAGAAAAAAATATAAGTATAGCACGTGAAGTTTTTGCCTTAAGTAATGTAATTAGTGGGAAAACAGAAAGTAAAAAATCCCTGGAAACATATGTTCAAGGTTATTACTTAGATCTTATATTAGAAGCAGGAACTAAGAGATTGTTACAGATGACAGATGAACGATATAGATTCGAAAGAAAGATAGAAAAAGCTAAAGGTGGTGGACTTCAGGGCTTAGACATAGAAATCTATGATGTTTATTTAAATAGTTCACGAGTGGTAAGCTCACTTTCGGGTGGTGAAATATTCCTTGCATCACTATCATTAGCACTTGGATTAGCAGAAGTTATTCAAAATGAAAGTGGTGGGATTTCTCTTGAAACCATATTTATTGATGAAGGATTTGGTTCTCTTGACGCAGAAACCTTAGATACTGCGATAACAACATTGATAGAGTTACAATCTTATGGTAGAAATATAGGTATAATTTCACATGTTAGTGAATTAAAAGAAAGAATAAGACCGAAATTAGAAGTCTACTCAAAAAATAACTATGCTAAAGTAAAGATTTCTGGAGTATAGAATGTATAGTAGCTTGAGTCAGGCTAACATAAAGATAATTTTTGAAGGAGGTAGTTATGAGTTTAGAATTATTAATAGCTCCAAGTGGTTTTGGGAAAACGCACTTTATGCTAGAAGATATTGAAAAAAATAGGCATGCAAATAAGATAATAATTCTTACCCCGGAACAAAATAGCTTTAATTTTGAAACAATACTTTGTGAAAAGTTTAGAGGAACCTTCAATATAGATGTCATGAATTTTTCAAGTTTAACGAAAAAGCTAGGTCAACTTTTAGGTTTAGATGACTTGAAAAGGTTGGGGGAAGATATAAAACCATTTTACTTTTACAAAGCAGCACAAAATTTGAAAAATAGTGATAATTTTCTAGTAAAACGTATTTTAAATGATAGTAATTTTATAGAAGTAGTTGAGGAGATTATTACAGAATTAAAGGATTATCAGATCAGTGTCAATAGTCTAGAAGAGTATCTAGAAAAAAATTCTAATTTAGAGAAGACGCGACGTGAAAAATTAGAAGCGATATTAGAATTTTATATAGAGTACACAGCATTGTTAAAAGTTACAACAACATATGATAAGCAAGATTATATAAATGAACTTTTGCTTTATTCTCAATATGTAGACCTTAGTGATTATATATTTTATATAGATGCATATTATAATTTCACAGCTCAAGAATATAGTTACATAGAAAAATTGATTTTAAAATCCAAAAAAGTAGTTCTTAGTATTATTGCTGATGCTAATAGGTATTTCAATGTAGATTTAGCTCAGTTAGCTGTTGGTTATGAATTAGATAAAATAAAATATAAACCATTTTATTTAGTTGATGTCTATAAAGATGATAAGTATAAACTTGATATTTTCAGAAAATCTCATGAAATGATGGCCAGTATAAATGAAATATTACGCCGTAATAAAGATGTGGAGTTAGATATTATAGCATTTACTGAAAATAAAGAGCAAGTAGTTTCAATAAAAATGCAAGTACAAGAAGCATTAGTAACAACATATGAACTATACCAAAAGCATAAAACTCGTTTTGAAGGTAAAGCTAATAGAGTATTAGCAACTAAATATTATAAAAATTTTAAAGATAAGTTTGAGCTAGATGATAGTATTAAGCTTATTTGTGCAAAAAACAAAGAGTTAGAAGTAAAAGAAGTTGCACGTCAAATTTTGAAACTGAGATTAGAAAAAGGCATAAAAAATACAGATATAGCAATTCTCTATCGAGATAATACGTATGAAAATTACATGACTATTTTTAGAGATTATAATTTAGATGTGTATCTTGATAAAAACTTAAATGTAAGTAATCATAGATTAATAAAATTTTTAGATTTAGTATTGAATTTTGAAAACTTAGACTTTAAAGCGGGACTTTTAAATATTTTAAAAACTAGATTGACAGATTTTGAAAATATTTATCGTAGAAAAGTGGTAAGTTATCTTCTAACAGGAAATAATGTAAATCTAACAACTAAAGAAATTAAGGAAGCTTTTTCTCAAACATCTAATGAGCAATTAGAAGAAGTAATATCACTATCACCCAAATTAGTAAATATTGGAAATAACAAAATTACTTTAAAAACATTGTTTGCTGGAGTTAAGGTGATTTCTATTGATAAATTAGAAAATATATTAAATACAAATTTAATATATAGCAAAAAGAGCTTGGGAAAGGCAGAGCTTATTTCCAAGAGTGCTGATATTGATAGTTTTATTTTTGAACTTTGCAAAGGTATTTTATTGGAATTACTAGAAAAAATAGAAACGGTCTCTAAGTTCAAAAATACTCAAACTAAGCGTTATATTAAAAAAATAGAAGAATTATTTAATTATTGTAATATTCAAATGTATTTAGATAAAGAAGATGGTGAATATGAGAATATCGAGGAGTTGAAGATCGATAGTATTGATCGGCAGGTCTATAAAAAAACTTTAGAATTACTAAACGATATCACGGACAAATTTGGTGATAAAAAAATTGAGTATGAAAAATTTGTAGAGTTGGTTATTATGGGACTAAAAACTATAAACTACAGATCAATTCCAGAAATTAATGAAGCAATAATAATGTCATCTATGGACTTGGCAAAAGTTGAGAATAAAAAGGTAGTGTTTGTTATAGGATTTAACAAAGATGTACTCCCAGTATCAAAAAAACATGGACTATTAGATGATAAAGATAAAGAAGATTTCTTTGAGAAGAACTTATTCATATCGCCTACAGCTGAAGCGGCTCTTATAGATGAAGAGTTTGTTGCTTATATAGCTTTAACTAGGGCAAGAGAAAAAACATATATTAGTTATAGTTTATTAGATAAAAGTTTTAAAGAAAACTTTTCTTCTCCATATTTAAGTGTAGTAAAAAATTTGTTTCCAAATGTAGAAGAAATAGGTGTTTCAAAAATGTTGGAGTTCAATTTATCTTTCTATGATTATTACAAGGAAAATATAGATAAATTGTTAACGAAAAAAGAATATAATTATATATTTTCAAAAGCTTATCGTCGTTTTATGGAAGTAAAAGATAGTGGTACTAAAGAAGCGGAAAAATTAGCAAAGTTATTAATTGTATTTTTAGAAGGATATAAGTTTGATAACGAAAAAAATGATAATCAAATCTATGAAGTTCGTGGTGAATTAAGCGATAGAGTATATTTTGATAAAAATACTCTGGTGAAAAATTATTTGGATAAAATTATACGTGATTATAGATTTGAATTGTCAAATAAAAGTATTAAAAAATTTCTTCAAGAAAGAGAAAGTCACTTTTCTAAATTTAGTATTTCAAAAATAGCAGATTATGAAAAAAATCCATATTTATTTTTTATAAAAAGGGTACTAGACATAAAAGAAGAACAAACTATTGATATTGATAACCTTGTTATAGGAAGATTTTTCCATGCTGTTATGGCAGACGAGCGTACAATTAGATTTATCATAGCTAGCGGGGAAAAATTATCGATTTCTGAGGAATATGATAATGATATTGTTAATAAGTTTGAAGTAAGAAAGTTAATCCACAAAGTTGTTTTTGATAATAGCAACAAAGATATAGTTGAAACATTGAGGTTAATAGAATTATTAAGTACGCACAACTACATACTTCAAACGATGTTACGCCGAATAGAATTAGCAATTGCTGTGGAAATAAAGTATTGCTCATTAACAAAATATAGTCCAATGTTTTTAGAAAAACCATTTGAACTTACAATAAATAAGGAGAAAATCACTTGTAAAGAATTAGAAAGTGGTAAGGTAATAGAAAAACAATTAGGTTCTGCTTACAACATACCTAATATTAAATTTGTAGGGTTTATTGATAGAGTAGATACACTTGGGAAAAATATAGTTGTAATAGATTATAAGAGTAGCCAAACTGATTTTTTATTAGAATCTCTTGAATTAGGGTTTATATCACAAATACTAACTTACTCTTTAGCTTGCGAAATGCTTTTTAATAAAAAAACAGAAGGTATCCTTGGTATTTTTTATAGAGAGATAGCGCGTATTGGAAAAGATATTAATGCGTATCGTTTACGTGGTTTGGGGAATAAAGATTTAATACTTGGAAGTGACTTTGTAGATAACAATGCCGATGTTATGTATATACGAACAACTAAAAAAGGTGGAATTCATGGAGCGGATGATTACAAAGCATATACGAGTAAGGAATTAGATATATTGGTAGAAAAAAATCTTCATAATATTTTAAAACTATTAGAAGAAATATATTCTTTTAATTATTCTTTAACAAACTACGAAGTAAATGGCCAATACGAGGCCGAAAAAGATACATTATTTAATTATTCTGCTAATATTGACACAAGGTTAGAATATAAGAAAAAAATAACCTTAAAAGGAAAAGATTTAAAGGCTAAGATATTGGGTGAATAGTTGAAAAGAATCACTTATGTGTAATTATAAAAATACACATAAGTGATTCTTTTATAATTTTATTTTTTTAATTATGTTTTAATCACTTTTGTTAAAATTTGTATTATAATAGTAATATGGAAATAAAAATAGAGTGGAAGTGGTAAAGTGAGAGAAACTTTTTTTGAAAAAATAAACAAATATAAAAAAAGTACCAAGATAGCTTATATAAACAACAAATATCCAGATGGGAAACTAACATATAAAAATCTAATAGAATATGCAGAAAAGCTTGCATATCATTTAGAAGAAAAACTAAAAGAAGACAAGAGTCCTATCGTTGTTTATGGGCATAAACATCCGCTAATGCCAATCTACTTTTTAGCATGTGTAAAAAGCGGCCGAGCATTTTGTCCAGTAGATATAAACACACCAAAAGAAAGAGTAGAAGAAATAATTGAAACAACAAAATCAAAAGTCGTACTAATCACAGAAGAGATAGAACTAGGTTGTGAAACAATAGATGTAAAAACAGCCTATGATATAATCCAAACAACAGATAAGCAAATAGATAAGGAATGCCAAGTTCAAGGAGAAGATACATTTTATATAATATTTACTTCAGGGAGTACAGGTAAGCCAAAAGGGGTATGTATTACCTACAATAATATAAATAATTTCCTGCATTGGTATACAGAATATTACACAAACAAAGAAGATCAAGTATTTTTAGGACATCCGCCATTCTCTTTTGACCTATCAGTAATGTCATTATGGCCAAGTATATATATGGGAGCTACATTAGTTCAAATAGATAAACAACACCAAGAAAACTTCGCACTAATGTTTGAAGAACTACAAAGATCAGAAGCCACTATATGGATATCGACACCATCATTTATAGAGATGTGCTTTATAGATAAAAATTTTAACAAAAATTTACTACCACATGTAAAACAATTTGTTTTTTGCGGAGAAAAACTGTTCTCAAGCACAGTAGAAAAAATCCATAAAAACTTCCCAAACACACAAGTGATAAATACTTATGGACCAACAGAATCAACAGTAATGGTCACATGGGTAGAAATTACAGAAGAAGTAAATAAAAAATATGCCAATAACCTACCAGTAGGAAAAGTAAAATGGGGAAGTAAAGTTGATCTAGTAGATAAAGATGAAACAGGCCGTGGGGAAATAATAATAATCGGAAATACAGTAGCCAAAGGTTACTACAAAAATGAAGAAATAACACAAGAAAAATTTGGGTTGGGAAAAGTAGAAGAAAAAGAAGAGCGAAGTTATCTAACAGGGGACCTAGGATATATCGAAGATGATATGCTATTTTGCGAAGGACGTATAGACTTTCAGGTAAAACTTCACGGGCATAGAATAGAACTAGAAGACATAGACAATAACCTATTAAAAAACAAAAATATCCGGGTAGCAGCGACCGTACCAAGCTATGAGAATGGGAAAATAAAATCACTGGTAACCTTTGTAGTTTATAATAAAGAAGTAGAACAACGCTTTGCAGAAGTAAAAGACATAAAAAACAAACTAAAACAACTAGTCCCAGAATACATGATACCGAAAAAAATAATCTTCTTAGAAGAAATGCCACTAAACAACAACGGAAAAATAGATAAGAAAAAACTAAAGGAGCAAGTTTAACATGAACTACTATGAAGGAAATCAATTCTTCTTTTTCCTATTTCTTGCTTTACTTATAGGCTTTATTTTAAAATATCTTGGAAAAAACATAGAATACTATATATTAGGACTATCACTAGCATTTACAGCAGTAATATACGGGAAAAATATAAAAATGCTAAGCTATCTTATAGGCTTTATAATATTTCAATATCTATTAGTCCTAATAGCCCAGAGGAGTACTAATAAAAAAACAAAACTACTGGTAATCCTATCGATTGTACCACTAATTATAAATAAAATATTCGCCATAACTCATTGGCACCTACTGGCGTTTATAGGAATATCATATATGTCTTTCAAAACAACCCAAATAATGCTAGAAATATCAGACGGACTAATAAAAGAAAAAATAAGTCTAAAAGACTATCTACAATTTCTACTATTCTTCCCTACGGTTAGCTCAGGACCAATAGATAGAAGTAGACGCTTTATCGCTGATATAAGGAAACAGCAAACTAAGGCACAATATCTAGAGTTAGCAGGAGTAGGTGTCTATCGATTAGTATTAGGATTGCTATATAAACTAGTACTATCAACCTATATATATCACCACCTAAGCTTATTGACAAATACCGGAACAATAACATACTCACTAAAATACATGTACTTATACACATTCTACTTATTTTTTGACTTTGCAGGGTATAGTTTAATGGCGGTAGGGAGTAGTAATATACTAGGAATAAGTACCCCTATGAACTTCAACAAACCTTTTCTAAGTATAGATATAAAAGATTTTTGGAATAGATGGCATATAAGCTTATCAACATGGTTAAGAGACTTTGTCTTCTCAAGAATTTTTATGGAAGCAACAAAGAAAAAACGGTTTAAAAAGCGATTAACAACAGCGATGTATGCTTATATGGTAAATATGTTGCTTATGGGATTCTGGCATGGATTAACGATAAGCTATATAATATATGGATTCTATCATGGTGCATTAATGGCAGGATTTGAATACTATCAAAAAAAGAGTAAGTTTTATAAAGTTAATAGAAATAAAACATGGTATAAAATATTAAGCTGGTTTATTACAATAAACTTAATAATGATAGGATTATATATTTTTTCAGGGGAACCATATAAAATAATAACAACAATATTAAAAAGATAATAAAAGCTAAGGAGACCGAACGATGATAAAAGAACAAATACTAGAAATGTTAGAAGAAATTTGTGAAGATGAAGTAGTAAGAGAAGATTTAGATATAAACTTAAAAGAAGAAGGATTAATGGACTCATTAGCCTTTGTAGAAATGTTAGTTAGAATAGAGGAAAACTTTGGACTAAGTATTGCACCAACCGAAGTAACATACGAAGAAATAGATACACCAAACAAAGTTATTTCATATATAGAAAATAGGTTAGGGTAATATGGTAAAGCTAAAAGCATTTATAATATCGATAGTTTTGGTGTTGATAACCCTTTTGATATTAAATGAAACATATATAAAAAAAATAGATGATTATTACAAAGTAAAAGATAACAGTATTCGCTATAATACATCACATGAAAAATATAAAAGCTATGATATACTAACGCAAAATATAACATCAAATACATTAGTACTATTGGGTTCATCGGAATTAACAGCAACGATTAATGAAGGTTATCATCCTAAGAAAATTTTCAACTACAATGATTTTAATATTATGCAAATTGGCGAAGGCCATTTTCAAAATATAATCCACGCCGCTACGTTAGGCTCAATTGGCAATGATGTAAAGAATAATAAAATTGTGATGATAGAATCTATTCAATGGTTTGATAATAAAAATGGAATTTTAAAAGATGCGTTTTTATCAAGAATATCGGAAGAACATGTTTACAGAACGATGGTAAATGAAAAAATTAGTCAAGAAACAAAAGAGAAATTTATTAATAGGATTATTGAATTATCAGAAACTAATAAAGAGATGCACAAAAAATTTAAAAATTATAAAAAGTACTTTATAGATGGTAAAGGGAGTTTTATGAGTGGTGAGTTTTTAAAGTTTGATAATTATATTTATTCCTTTAAAAATAAACATAGCTTTTATGAAAAAAATTTAAAGGAAAGTTATTCTTTAGAGGGTGAAAAAACCCCTAATTATAATTGGGAAAATATAAAAGAACGATTTACAGAAGAGGCAAAAACTAAAACAAATAATAATAAGTATGGAATTGATAATACATATTATGATAAATATATTAAAAATAAATATGATAGTTTAAAAAACATTTCAAAGAATACACGCTATGAAGACTCACCAGAGTATAAAGATTTAGATATATTTTTATCAATAGCAAAAGATTTAGGAGTAAATTTAAAAATTGCTATTTTTCCATCTCATGGTAAGTGGAGTGACTATAGCGGTATAACGCAAGAGACAAGATCTGTTGTTTATACTAAGTTAAAAGATATTGCTAAAAAATACAATATAGAAGTAATGGATTATTCTAATAAAGAATATGAATCATACTTTATGTATGATGTGATGCATTTAGGATGGAGAGGATGGATTGATTTTGAAAGAGATCTTTATAAATTTGCAAAAGAAAATTAGTGATAAACAAAAACTTATATTATGGGTGATATTTTTCTATGTAGTTATAATGGTAATTATTATTTACTCATTTATGACAGACTTCTCTAATATTCAGGAATATGTTTATAGTGAATTTTAAATAAACAAAGGGGATTGACTTTAAGTTGATCTTCTTTTATACATGGTTTGGAATGATAAAACAAATATTTTAAATGAATTTTCAGAAAAATCAAAAGAAATGATATTCAATTAATTGCTTTTAATTTTAGATTATTGTAAAATAGTTACTATCAAAATATAAGTGAAAAAGGGAATTATAAATGAAAAAAGAAGCGTACTTTTATTTAGAAATGAGAGAACATGAATTAAAAGTTCCTTATACAGGAAAAAATAGAAGAATAAGGGTACTTTTGCCAAAAGGATATAAAGAAGATGAACATCGTAGTTATCCAGTAGTATATATGAATGATGGTCAAAATGTTTTTTATAGTGGAGAATCGTATAGTGGACATTCTTGGAAAGTTATTCCAGCAATAAAAAGAAACCCTGATATGCCAAGAATGATTATTGTAGGAATTGATAATGATAATGATGGGCGTATGAATGAATATGCTCCATGGAGATTTTCTAATACTCCATTACTATCATTTAGACTTACTTTAGGCGGACTTGGAAGTGAATATACAGATTTTTTTATTAACGTAGTAAAACCGTTTGTTGACAGTACATATCGTACAAAACCAGAGCGTGAGTATACAGCAATGATAGGAAGCTCTTTAGGTGCTAATATTTCTCAATATATTGGATTGGAACACAAAGATAAAATTGGGGCATTAGGAGTATTTTCATCAGCAAATTGGTTGAATCAAGTAGAGTTTGATCGATATATAGCTAAACATAAATTAGAAAATCAACGTGTTTATATACAGGTAGGTACTAATGAAGGGGATGATACTGATAGACAACTTACTTATGGAAACATAAAACAATCCTACATAAGTACAAGCCTAGATTATTATCGACAATTAATAGAAGCGGGACTAACAACAAAAGAAATCAAACTAAATGTTGTCGCTGATGCAGAGCATAGTGAAGAATATTGGGCGAAATACCTGCCAGATTGTCTAAGATTTATTAGTGAAGAATGGTAAACAAGAGTTATAGGAGGAAAGAGTGTTGAATATAGAAAATTTAAGTCATTATAGTGGAAACTTAGGGCGAGAGATGGTATTAAATCGTTATGGCCATTCGGGATTGCCAATAGTTGTCTTTCCATCATCAGGAGGAACGCACAATGAATATTATGATTTTGGTATGATTGATGCTTGCGAAGCGTTTATAAACGAGGGAAGTGTTCAATTTTTCACATTGTCAAGTATAGATAGTGAGTCATGGCTTTGTGATTGGAAAAGCGGGCATGATCGTGCGTTAGCACATACTCAATATGAAAAATACGTAATAGAAGAAGCTATTCCTTTTATTAAGCATAAAACAGGTTGGTTTGGACCGATGATGGCAACTGGTTGTAGTATGGGAGGGTACCATTCATTTAATATTTTCTTACAACATCCGGATGTCTTTGACAAAGTTATTGCTTTAAGTGGAGTATATGACGCAAGATTTTTCGTTGGAGAGTATGGGAATGACGAACTGATTTATCGCAATTCTCCAAGTGACAATATTTGGACGCAAAATGATGGTTGGTTTATTGATCATTATAGGAAGGCAGATATAATTGTTTGTACTGGACTTGGGCCATGGGAACATGATGGCTTGCCATCATTCTTTAATTTGAAAAAAGCGTTTGAAGAAAAAAATATTCCAGCATGGTTTGATGTTTGGGGTGAGGATGTTGCTCATGACTGGCCTTGGTGGCGAATTCAAATGCCATACTTCCTAGAAAAATTAAATTTATAATTAAGAATAAAAAAGAAAAGAGGAAAAAATTTATGAATTACATAGTTATATCACCGTATTATCCACATAACTTCCAAAAATTTTCGATAGAATTAAAAAAACAAGGAATTAATGTACTTGGTATTGGAGAAGAACCTTATGATCAATTAGATGATCGATTAAAAGAAGCTTTAACTGAGTATTTTCGCGTGAATAGTCTTGAGGATGTAGAGGAGGTAAAACGTGCAGTAGCGTTTTTATTCCATAAACATGGGCGTATAGAACGTATTGAATCTCAAAATGAGCATTGGATGGAGTTAGATGCAGCACTTCGTACGCAATTTAATGTTTTCGGACTTAAGGAACGTGATTTGAAAAAAACAAAACACAAATCAGAGATGAAAAAATACTTTGAAAAAGCTGGTATTCCAGTAGTTCCAGGATTTTTAGTTAAAAAAGAAGCTGACATAGAAAAAGGTGTAAAAAAATTAAAGTTACCATTAATAGCTAAACCAGATAATGGGGTAGGAGCAGCTAAAACTTTTAAACTAAAGGATAAAAATGATGTTGAAAATTTCAAAAAAGATTGGGATAGAAAGACAGAATATTTCTTAGAACCGTTTGTTGATAATTCCGACATTGTAACATTTGATGGATTAATTGATTCAAAAGGAAATATTGTATTTTCAACTAGTATAGTATATTATCATACACCATTGGAATTATTAAATAATAATACACTTGATTGGGTTTATTACATAGATAAAGATTTAGATCCAAAACTTGTTGAATATGGGAAAGCAGCGGTAAAAGCATTTGGAATGAAGGAACGTTTTTTCCATATTGAATTTTTCAAAACAGAGGATGATTATATTGCAATTGAGTACAATAACCGTCCAGCAGGTGCATTTGCACTGGATGTTTATAATTATTCGCACTCGTCAGATTTCTTTAAACTTTATGCAGAGGTTGTAGTAGGTAAGGATGTAGAATTGAATTTAGATTCAAAATATGGATTAGCTTCGACTCGTCGTGATTACAAAGACTATGCACATACAGAAGAAGAAATTAGACATAAATATCAAGAAAAATTAAAAGCAGTTTTAAGAATGCCAGAGGCATTTTCAGAACTTCAGGGGAATGTAATGTATGTTCTTGTAGCTGATACATTAGATGAAATGCGTGAAATGGAAGATTTTGTAGGTAAATTAAAATAAGAAGAAACCGAGGTCATAATAACCTCGGTTTTTATTTTGCAAATTAATACAATGTTTTACAAGTATTAATGTATAATATTACTTTGAAATTACAGTATAAATATGTTATAATTTAATAAATATAAAACGATTTCAAGGAGACATTATGATGATATCTAGGGAACATTTAGAATTATTATCACAAAATTTTAGAAATATTGATGAAACAACTAAAGAGATTATAAATCTTGAGGCAATACTTTCTTTACCTAAGGGGACAGAACATTTTTTAAGTGATATACATGGAGAATATGAGGCTTTTGATCATATATTACGAAATGGTTCTGGAGTGATAAAAGAAAAGCTAAAAGAAGTATTTGGAAATAGACTTCCTAAAAAAGAATTGAATTTGTTAGCAACAATTATTTACTATCCAGAGGAAAAATTAAATCTTCTAAAAAAAGAATTAGGTAATCAAGAATACAAAGAATATCAAAAAATTCTGCTATTAAGATTATTAGAAGTTACACAAATTGCAGCACGAAAATATACTCGTTCAAAAGTACGTAAGTTATTACCTAAAAATTTTGATTATATAATTGAAGAACTTTTATATAAAATGCAAAATCGAGATAAAGAAGATTATTATGAAAAAATACTGGAGAATATTATTGAACTTGGGGCAGGAGATAAGTTTATAATTGAATTATCATTGAGTATTCATAAACTTATTATCGATCATCTGCATATTGTTGGAGATGTTTATGATCGAGGACCATATCCTGATAAAATCATGGATAGATTACTTGAATACCACTCTGTTGATATTCAATGGGGAAATCATGATATGTTGTGGATAGGAGCTTATCTTGGCGATAGGATTTCATTAGCTAATGTAATTCGTATTTGTGCTAGATACGATAATTTAGATATAGTTGAAGATAGGTATGGAATTTCTTTACGTTCATTATTAAATTTAAGTGAAACGATTTATAAGGACGATTCATGTAAAGAGTTTTTACCAAAACTATCTAAAGATGATAAATTAAAATATAGTGAACATGAAATTATGCAAATTGCTCGTATGCACAAAGCGATGGCAATAATCCAGTTTAAAATAGAAAAACAAATTATTGATAAATACCCAGAATTTAATCTTAGCAGTCGCGCATTACTAGATAAAATAGATTTTGAGAAGAAGACAGTAACAATAAGAGGGAAGGTTTATCCGTTGACTTCTTGTGATTTTCCTACTGTTGACACAAAAAATCCATACAAGCTAACAAAAGAAGAAGAAAAAGTTATGACAAAACTTCGAGAATTATTTATTACAAGTGATAAATTAAAAAAACATATAGAGCTATTTATTAACAAAGGTGCAATGTATACTTGTTATAATGGTAATTTACTTATACATGGTTGTATGCCGGTAGATGATATGGGAAATTTCCAAGAGTTTATTTATGAAGGAAATAAATACTCTGGGAAAGCTATGTTAGACTTTTTTGATAAAAAAATACGTAGTATTTTCTATAGTAATGTCAGACAAGATAATGGATTATTCTTCTATCTTTGGCAAGGAGAATATTCTCCATTGTTTGGGAAAAGAGACATGACAACATTTGAAAGATACTTTATAGAAGATAAAACTACGCACGAAGAAGTAAAAAATGCATACTATCAACTACGAGATAATGAAGAGTTTTGCATAAAACTTCTTAAAGAATTCGGCTTATCATCAGATGGGCATATTATTAATGGACATACACCAGTTAAAGCTTCTAAGGGAGAAAATCCGGTAAAAGCAGGTGGACGAACTATAGTTATAGATGGTGGGATGTCAAGAGCTTATCATAAAACAACAGGTCACGGTGGATATACATTGACATATAATTCTTATGGACTTCAAATAATGAGCCATGATATTTTCCAAAGTAAAAAACAAGCTTTAAAAAATGAAACTGACATAGTATCAACAAGACGTGTTGTAGATAGACTTGATAGAAAAAGAGTTTCTGATACAGATAATGGTGTGAAAATTAAAAAACAGATAGAAGTATTGAAGCTCCTTTTAGAAGAATATAGAGAAGGTACATTAGTAGAGAGATTTTAATATTTGCTAAATATTTATAGTTAAAAATATTACAAATTTTCCATTATCATTTTGAATATTCTTAAATACTCGTAAAGCTTTGTTATATAAGCTTTCTGATGTTTTTCTTTAGGAAGATACTTCACGTTTCTTTGTATAATCTGTTATGAATTGATTGTCAAAAGTGGTAAAAGGGTAGTAAATTTATTTCTCCTAAGTTCTAAATGTTTTGCTTGCTGTTCTTCTCAAAACGTTTCATTTCTTCCATAACTTGCTTGTAGATATAGTCAGATTGATTTTCTATCGTTGTTTAAAAAGATGATGTTCTCACTTCCTTTCTCTGGATTGAAAGGAAGTGAGTTTTACTTTTTTTCCTCTTTTTACTTTTAGTCGCGATGTAAAAGAGGGATTTGTTGTATTGTTAGTCAAAAACTTTTTGGATAAAAAATGCATATAAACAGATTGATTTCTGTTTATGTATTGTAGTGTTAATTTATATTATTGGAAAAGGTGAAAAACCATGGAAGCGTCATATATATATATATATATATATGAGGTGCCACACTTGTAAATAATCACTGTGAAAAACGGGCTTACAATATATTTTTTCATAGCAATTTTTCTATAAAAAAGGAACCGACAATATAAGATTTTATATCTTACATTATCGGCTTTGCTTCTTTGCTCCGGTTCTTTAAATATGATTATTTTTATTTCTTTTATATTGACCAAAGTTTCTAATTTACACTTAGGACAATAAAGAGGAAAATTTTTTAATTCAATATCTTTTCGTAGTTTTATTCGAGTTTACTTATATATAGGACACAAATCCCATTCTGTTATGAACATTTTAATAATTTCCTTTTAGTTGTAATCAGTATACCTCCACCAAGCTATTGTTGAAATTAGCCCTAAAACACTTACCCCAAATAAGCTAATTATGCTTCCTAAATTAAATGCCACTTTTCCTGTAATACCACTTGCAAGTGCAGGAATAGACCACGGAATATATTCACCCAGATTAAGAGCTGAACCAAGCTGAGAAAAAAGAATTGTAAAAACAATAAATGCCAATGGTGATAAATATCCACGACCTAAGCAAGCAAAAAATGCAACCGGAGTAGAGAGTAGGATAGTAAGGGTAGTACAATAACTAAAAGTGAGTATACCTTTGGAAACAATTATAGAGTCCCAACCAGCAAGTCCAATCAATTTACCAGCTAATAATCCTAACAAAAGAGCAAAAATTGATATAACATAACTCCATAAAGCAATAACTATAAACTTGGATAATACAACAGTTTCTCTTTTTATTGGAAGTATTAATAAATCTATCATTGTTTTATCAGAATATTCTCTACCAAAAATCCAAGATGTTATAAATCCGAAAATGAGTAAACCTCCAACAGAAATTACTTGTGATAAGGATATAAAGTATGATGACCAATCTGTTATCCTTATCATTTCTATTTTTGCTGAAATCAAACCAAGATTTTTGAAATACTCTGGATATTTCATCATAGCTGTAAACAGCCCGACAATAAAAGGAACAAAACATATAGAACAGATTGTTATCACGGAAAGTTTTGATTTTATCAACTTTCTCCATTCAATTAGAATACAGGTGCTCAATTTATTCATTCCGTACTCCTCCTATACTTCTATTTTGTAATTACTAAGTATTCTAAAGAAATAATCCTCTAAATCTTCTTTTTCAACCACCAGAAATTTAGGTGGATACCCCTCATTAACCAGTAGTGTAGCAATTTCTTCCGGTGATTCTACAGATTTTTTATCAATCAGTTCTAAGAAAGGGATATTTTTTTCTAAGTCTAATTTGAAATTTACTTGATAACCATTATTTGATAATATTTCCTTCATAGCTCTGTTGTTAGAGCCACTTACTAATAATTTCTTTTCTAAGTACTTATCTAATTCTTTACTCTCAACTTCTTTTATTAGCTTGCCTTCATGTATAATTACTATTCTGGTGGCGATTTTAGATATTTCTTCCAATTTATGACTTGAGATAAGAATAGTTATGCCGAGATCATTTGTTAATTCCTTTAACAATTCTCTAACTTCGATAACTCCCAAAGGGTCTAATCCATTTGTAGGTTCATCAAGAATTAGAATTTTAGGTTTATGAATAACAGCTTTTGCAATTCCTAAACGAGTGGTATTTCCTAAAGAAAGGTGTTTTACTTGTTTATGTTCATATTGATTTAGCTTTAATTTTTCAATTACCCAATCAATATTATTCTTATTTGTAACTCCTCTTAATGTACTAACAATTTCTAAGTTTTCTCTCACCGTTAAGTCTGAATAAGAATAAGGTGTTTCGATAATATAACCTATTTTATTCCAAACCTCTAAATTATGTAGGTCTAACTTTTCTCCTTGAATATAACATTCTCCTGATGTGGGTTTTATCAACCCTAACATCATTCGCATAGTAGTTGTTTTCCCTGCACCATTTAGACCTAAAAATCCTACTATCTCACCATATTTTATTGATAGATTCAAGTTATCAACAACATTTATTGTTCCATATTTTTTATAAAGATTTACGGTTTTGATCGCTTCTTCCATCATCATTCTCCTTAGTAATTTGTCCAACGATTCCTTGTATTAGTAATTTCAATACGATATCAAATTGTTTTTCTCCGATTTCATCAATGTGCAATATACTCATAGCGATAGTTCTAAATAATGCGGATACGATTTCTACCGTTATGTTTTCTTGAATATTTATATGAGACATGATTTTTTCAACCATTCTATCATCTAAAAGATGATGAGTTGTTATCACCTCTTTTGGCAATTTTCTTATAAGTAATTCCATTTCATTATTTTTGAATATGGTATACATAAACGAATAGCGAAAATCCTGATAAAAATCATATAGTAACTGTACAAACTGATTTGTATTTCTCAGATTTTCCTGTTCTAATTGTTCTATCAAACGATTCATAGTGTCTATTTGATATTCTTCTAAGACTGTGAAAAATAGCATTTCTTTTGAAGAATAAAAATTGTAAAAAGAACCTTTGGAAATATTTGCCATTACTACCATTTGGTCAACTGTTGTTTTCTTAACACCATATCTTTGAAGACATTCTTTTGCAACTGTATGCAATTTCTTTTTAATTACTCTTTTTTCTTCATCAGTAAAAGCAGTAGCCATAATTCCCTCCTAAATACTCTGTGACTATTTTAGTGTTTGTAGTCATAGTATATCATATAAATTATAAAGTGTCAAAAAAGGCTTATATCTTAATTGTAAGAAAATATAAACCTTTATAGTTATAGACAAATTACTTTACGATTTCTCTATTCTTTTCAAGTATCAAACTGAACTGTGATATCTGTGTTGTCTTGGTTTGTGGAACAAGATATTTGAGCTAAATATGTAGTGATTTGATTGTTTTTATCCTTAATAAGGTGGAATACTTCCAGCGTTTATGCGGATAATTAGGGTTTTATGATGTTTTTATATTAAAAATATGAAATAATCAAAACAATCAAAACAAGTTCCCTATGTAATGGTGATTAGATAGGGACTAATTGTTCTGGTTGTTTTTTTGATTTACTATGTTTAAAAAAATAATATAGCTTAATTGATAAATTTTAGTAAAGTTAGTTGTAGTTATAGTACCTTAGATTAAAACTATAAGGACAATAAAAAAAATTTAAAAAAATTTAATTTTTTTATTGACATAATATAAAAAGTGTATTATACTTTATTCATAATTAAATAATTACCTCACAAAATAAGTGAGGTAGAGGTTGCGATTTTTATGAGTAAGATGGTTGAAAGTGTAGGGCTTGAAGAAACTATCCGAAAGGAAACGTCGCCGAAATAATATTAATCCTACGTTAATATTGTTGGGACTATATTGAATAAGTATAGGACTGTCATAGTCGCGAGGCTATGTTGCGCTACTAATAACTTATTTTGGATGAGCATGTCAGGTATGACTCGCTATACAGAATAATAGTAGATGTTATACTTTTTTTATTTTATCAAGGAGGTTTTTATTATGACAAACGAAAGTAACAACAATGCAACAGAAGTAAAAAGAAATCTGCGATCACGCCATATTAGTATGATTGCTATCGGTGGATGTATCGGTAGTGGGCTGTTTATGACGAGTGGACAGGCAATTCAGAGTGCGGGACCTGGAGGTGCGATTGTCGCATATCTATGTATCGGACTTATGGTATATTTTTTAATGACATCTTTAGGTGAAATGGCTACGTACTTACCGACATCGGGTTCTTTTAGTACATATGCAGGTCGTTATGTAGATCCATCGCTTGGATTTGCTTTAGGATGGAATTATTGGTTTAACTGGGTAATTACAGTAGCAGCAGACGTTGAATTATCTGCGCTTGCAATTAGTTATTGGGAGCCAATGCGTGTTCTTCCTCACTGGGCTTGGAGCTTATTATTCTTAGTTATTATTATTGCTTTAAATGCTCTAAGCGTTAAAGTTTATGGTGAGAGTGAGTATTGGTTTGCTCTTATTAAAGTAGTAGTAGTTATTATTTTCTTAGTAGTAGGATGTTTGACTATTTTTGGTATTTTAGGTGGAGAATATATTGGTTTTAAAAACTTAACTATTGGTGATGCTCCATTCGTTGGAGAAGATAGTTCATTATCTAGCCAAATTCTTGCAACATTAGGTGTATTCCTAATTGCAGGGTATTCTTTCCAAGGGACAGAACTTATCGGTATTACTGCTGGAGAAAGTGAAAATCCAGAAAAAAGTATTCCAAAAGCTGTTAAACAAGTTTTCTGGCGTATTTTAATCTTCTATGTTCTTGCAATCTTGGTAATTGGATTATTAATTCCTTATACTTCACCAGATTTATTAGGAGCAGCAAGCGCAGAAGAAATCGCTAAATCACCATTTACAATTGTCTTTAAAAATGCAGGTTTTGCATTTGCAGCTAGTGTAATGAATGCAGTTATCTTGACATCAATTTTATCAGCTGGTAACTCAGGTATGTATGCTTCTACAAGAATGCTTTATGCGATGAGTAAAGAAAAACTTGCATACCCTATCTTCGGACGTGTAACAAAATATGGAACACCAGTAATGTCATTATTAGCTACATCAGCAGTTGTATTCTTAATTTTCTTAGTACAACTTACAAGTGAAAATGCTTATACATATATTGTAGCAGCTAGTGGATTAACAGGATTTATTGCATGGCTGGGTATAGCGCTTAGCCATTATAGATTTAGAAGAGCGTATATTGCACAAGGGAAAGATTTAAACAATCTAAAATATCGTGCAAAATGGTTCCCGGTTGGACCAATTATCGCATTAGTACTTTGTATTATTGTAATTATCGGTCAAGATACTCAACTTATTACAAAAGGTATTGTTAACTGGAGTGGTATGTTAACTACGTACATGGGAGTTCCAATTTTCTTATTCTTCTACCTATATCACAAAATCAGATATAAAACAAAAGTTATACCATTAGATAAAGTTGATTTATCACAAGATGCACACTAATTAAATATAGTTAAAGACTTCAAAGTTATCGCTTTGAAGTCTTTTTTTTCCAAATTAGAAAGTAAAGAAATACTTGAAATTAGGGACTTATGCTAAACTAAGATTTTTATTTGAATACTAGACAAAATCTAATTAAATTACAAGAAATTTTTTTCTTTTTGTGGTATTATAAAAGGATAGATAAAAAATATTAAAGGAGGAATTTCTGTGAATCTTGAATACCCTTATGACTACAAAAATGTAGAAGATATGGCTAGAAAATACCTATCAGATGAGCAAATCGAAATAATTAGAAAATCATATGAATTTGCAAAAGATGCACATGAAGGACAATTTAGAAAATCAGGGGAACCTTATATCCTACACCCAATTCAAGTCGCAGGAATTTTGACAGAGTTAAAACTTGATTATGCTACAATTTGTGCAGGATTTTTGCATGATGTGGTAGAAGATACTAAATATACTTTTGAGGATATTCAACAAACTTTTGGTGAAGACATAGCTGTTATTGTAGACGGTGTTACTAAACTAGATAAAGTAAAATTCCGTTCAAAAAAACAATCTCAAGCAGAGAATCACCGAAAACTTTTTGTTTCAATAGCGAAAGATCTACGTGTTATTTTTGTTAAACTTGCTGATAGACTACATAATATGAGAACTATGAAGTATATGCGTGAGGAAAAACAGCGTGAAATTTCTAGCGAAACATTAGAAATCTATGCGCCACTAGCTCACAGATTAGGGATTAGTTCTATAAAATGGGAATTGGAAGATACATCATTGCGATATTTACATCCTTCTCAATATTTTTCTATTGTAGGAATGATGAAACAAAAACGTAGCGAAAGGGAAGAAAGTATAAAGGATGCCTGTGATAGTATCACATCCTTATTAGGAGAAAATAATATTAAAGCACAAGTTACAGGAAGACCAAAGCATATTTATAGTATTTATAAAAAAATGGTTAAACAGAATAAAACATTTGATCAAATTTATGATCTTTTGGCGGTTCGTGTTCTTGTAAATAGCGTAGCTGATTGTTATGCAACGCTTGGGCTTGTTAATAATCTTTGGGTACCTATTCCAGGACGTATAAAAGATTATATAGCAATGCCAAAACCTAATATGTATCAATCACTTCATACAACGGTAATTGCTCCAGATGGCCAAACATTAGAAGTGCAAATCAGAACATATGAAATGCACGAAATTGCAGAAAAAGGGATTGCTGCTCATTGGGCTTATAAAGAAGGTAAAAAAGTTAATAAAAATAATAATTTCTATGAGAAATTGAATTGGTTCCAAAAAATTGCGGAAAATGATGAAACAGAAGCAACAGCTGAGAGTTTTATGGAATCATTAAAAGTAGATTTACTTAGTGATAAAATTTATGTATTTACGCCAAATAGTGATATTATAGAATTACCTAAGGGTTCTTGTATAGTTGATTTTGCGTATGCTATTCACTCAGAGGTTGGGAATAAGATGATTGGGGCAACAGTAAACGATAAGATTGAACCATTTGATTATGTATTATCAACTGGTGAGATTTGCGATATCCGTACAAGTAAAAATTCAACTGGGCCTAAACGCTCATGGTTAGAGATTGCAACAGCCTCACAAACTAAATCAAAAATAAAATCATTCTTTAAAAAGGCGGAAAGAGGAGAAAATCTTGTTAAGGGGGAAATTCTCCTTAAAGATGAAATTAAAGCTAACAATTTTGATATTGATGAAGTTATGACAGAAGAAAATATTGAAATTGCTTTGAATAAGTATAAATTTACTAATTTGGAAGAAATGTATGTTGCTATTGGATATGGTGGGATATCTGCTAATAAAGTTTTTGCAAGACTAACTGAGAAAATAAGAAAAGAAAAACAAGCACAGGCAAAACTTGAAAAATTAGTGAGTGGAGAAGAAGATAATAAAAAAATTGTTACGGAAACAGGGGTTTATGTAAAAGGTGTAGATAATATTTTGGTAAGACTATCGAAATGTTGTCAACCAATTCCTGGTGATGAAATAGTAGGGTTTATCACAAAAGGACGAGGTGTTACTGTTCACAGACATAGTTGTCCTAATTTGAGTGAGGAAGACAAGGAAAGACTACTAGACGTAGAATGGGTGGAAAGTTTGAATGCTCGTCGTTATAGCGTCACTCTTCAATTACATGCTTTTGATAGGGATTTATTACTACAAAATGTTCTTCTGACATTAAGTGAAAGTCGAGTTGAAATCAAAAAACTAAATTCAGAATCAAAATCTGATAAAACATGTGTAATTACGATTAGTATTTATGTTAAAAATGTTAGTGAGTGTGACTTTATGATTAAAAAACTTCGTCAGATTCAAGACGTTTATAGTGTAGAAAGAATAATTAAATAGGTGAAATATGAAAGTAATATTACAAAAAGTAAAAAAAGCTAGTGTAAGTGTAGATGGAAAAATAGTCGGAGAAATAGATAAAGGCTATTGTCTTCTTGTTGGAGTTCACAAAGAATCAACGGAAGCAGATGCAAAGTATTTAGCTAAAAAAATTGTAGAAGCACGACTTTTTGAAGACGAAAATGAAAAGCTAAATCTTGGATTAAAAGATGTTAACGGAAGTATTTTATCAGTATCTCAATTTACTCTTTATGCTGATACAAAAAAAGGGAAGCGCCCAAGTTTTACCAATGCTGCTAGTGCAGAAGAAGCAAATGAATTATATAATAAATTTAATGAATATTTGAGAGAAGAAGGAATAAAAGTAGAAACTGGAATATTTCAGACGATGATGGAAGTTAATATCATTAATGATGGACCAGTAACTATTATTTATGAAAAATTATCATTAGGAAATTAAAATATGAGAATAAAAAGAAAAAGAAGTAATAATACAATATTATGGTTAATATCAGGAATGTTAGTATTATTTGTTTTAGCAGCAATGATGTATTACGTTTCTGAAAAGATTAATCCAACAGCTAATGCTGAAAACAATATAACAATTTCAAAAGAAATAGAGTTAAGAACAGGTCCAGATTCATCATATCCAGTGTTGAAAAAAATAACAGCTGGAGAAAATGTTGAGCAGCTTAGTAAAACTGATACTTGGTATGAAGTAAAAACAAAAGATAGTTATGTTGGTTGGATACCAGGATGGAGTATATTAGGAAGTGGACAGAAAAGTCCAGAAGATCAAAATAAAGAAAAACTAGCTGCATATACAGTACTACTCAATCCAATTATAAAAAATGATGAGACAGCTGATTACAAAGGAATAATGCCGAAAACATATAATTTGAAAATTGCTAAGGAACTTCAAAAACAACTTTCAAGTGACGGTATTAAGGTAATTTTAACACGAGATAATGATGATGTATATCCAACAAAAGATGATGTAAAAAAATTAGCAACTGAGAATAAAGTAGATATTTTAGTGGATTTTGATATTAATAACACTAATCAAAAAGACATTTTTGGAGTAAAGGTATACTACGGTACAGCTGAATCTGCTATTATAGCTAGAAGTATTGAAAAAAATTTATCAGAGCATTATATTTCAAAAGTATCTTCGTCAGAGAAACAGGGGAATTTTGACCAACTTAAAGATAAACTTCCTCAAGTAAGAGTAGTATCTGCTAATATTGGTGATAGAGTGGATGTAGATATACTAAATAATAATCTTGCTAATAAACAGTATATTGAGGCATTGAAATCAGGTGTAGAAGGTTATTTATACTATCTTATAAATATTGATAATTACAATGCTAAACGCAAAGAACAATTATTAAATCTACCTCAAAAAGGTTTGTCAATTCCTATGTATTACACTAAACAAGATTCTTATAAAAATATTTCTTATGGATTAGATGGTAAGAAAACAATTGAGGATAATGGAGATGCTATTATCTCACTTGCAATGATAGCAAATTACTTAGGAATCGATGGTGCTAGTGTAGAAGATATTGCAAGTTGGGCTGGTAATAAATACTATATAAAAAATCAAGGAACACAACCAACTATAGTTTCTGGTTTTGCAGATAAGTATAATGTAAAAGTAGAAAGAATAGAAAATGATAAACTTATAGAAAACATAGAGCAGGCGTTAAAAAATAATAAACCAGTTCTTGTTAGGTTAAAATCAGGATTATTTGGAGACAGAGTGACTTATAAAGTTATTCGAGGATATGAAGATGAAAAATTCTATATCAACGATCCAGATGATAATGATGTGAAACTTGCAAGTTATAACGGATTTACATCAAATGATATTAAAAACAATTTAGCACAAGCTTGGACAATAAGTAAATAAAATAATAATAATAATCAGTATAAATTAAAATATTTATACTGATTATTTATCTTTTGAAAAAGTCTATAATTTTAAATTATCAAAAAAACATACTTGACTATAAAAAATAAATCATTTATAATAGTTCACAAGGTTAACTAAAATGTTAATAAAGTGAACTATTTTTGTAGGAGGAAGAACAATGACAAATGACAATCAGACTATGAGTCATTTAGAAGCAATTGACAAGTTAGATGAACTTAGAATTCTTATGAAGAAATTGCATAAAAAAAATAATACGCCTTATAGAAAAGCAAAGTTTCAAGCTATGATGTACTTATGTATGAAAGAAAAAATAACAATGCAGGAATTAGGTGAAGAGTTAGGTGTTACTAAATCAAGAGTTACGGCATTAGTCACAGAGTTATTAGAAAAAGGATTTGTGATACAAAGTGTAGATAAGAAAGATAAAAGAAAAAAATATCTACAGCTTTCTCCTAAAGGTTTAGAGCATATGGATGGCCATAAAAAAGCATATGAAAATTGGTTTGAAGAAATTTGGAGTAAGTTTGATAGTAACGAAAAAGAAGCATTTAGTATTACTCTAACTAAAGTGAATAATGTGATAAAAGAGAAATTGTGTGAGAAAGAGGAGGTTGAGAGTTAATGAAATTAATGAAATATTTGAAAGGTTTCACATTACCGTTGATATTTTTAGTAATTATATTAGGTGTTCGGGTTGTAGCAGAATTAGAATTACCTACTTATACTAGTAATATCGTTGATATTGGAATTCAACAAAAGGGTATTAAAGATGCGGTGCCGAATAAAATTAGCGAGAAATCATTAAATACATTAGAACTTTTCATGACAGATGATGAAGTGAAAAAAGTTAAAGATAACTACAAAAAAGAAGGAAATTTTTATAATCTAAATAATATTTCTGATGATGTGCGTAAAGAGTTAAATGATATTTTTAAAGAAACTATGACGGTTGTTCTTGGTGCGAAAAAACAAAATACAGATTTGACTCAAGTAGAACAAGGTGTAAAATTGGGTGCTGTAGATAAAAGTACATTAGTTGAACAAAGAAAAAAAACAGTTTCTAGTTTAGGAAATGCATCTGATATGATGTTAAAACAAGCAGGGATTTCTTTTGTAAAAGAGGAGTACAGTGAAGTAGGAATTGACACAAATGAGATTAGAAACTCATATTTAAAAGAAGTAGGGTTAATGATGATTTTTGTAACTTTTATCTCTGGACTTGGAAGTATTATCTCAAACTTTATTTCAAGTCGTATAGCATCTAAGGTGGCATTTAATCTACGCGAAAAACTTTATAATAAAGTGTTGTCATTTTCAAAACAAGATATTGATAAATTTTCAACTGCATCGTTAATTACCCGCAGTACAAATGATATTCAACAAATACAAAATGCTTTAAATATGTTTTTATTTATTGCGTTTTATGCGCCAATGATGGCGCTTTGGGGAATTTATAAAGTTACTCAAACTGATACTGGTATGACTTGGATTATTGCAGTAGGTGTTGGGTTGTTAGGGTTAGTATTAGGGATAATTACAGTTCTAGTAATGCCAAAATTTAAAGTAATGCAAAAGTTGATTGACAGGGTTAATCTTGTTACTCGTGAGCTTTTAACAGGTGTTTCGGTTATTCGTGTATTTGGACGTGAAAAACATGAAGAAGAGCGATTTGATAAAGAAAATGTGACTTTGAGAAATAATCAACTTTTTGTTAATAGAACTATGTCGGCGCTATTTCCTGCGATTATGTTGATTATGAATGGTATAGCACTACTTATAATTTGGATTGGAGGAAAAAATATTGATGCAGGAAGTATTCAAGTTGGTGATATGATGGCATTTATAACATATACTATGCAAATAGTTATGTCATTCCTATTTTTCACATTCTTAATGATGCAATTACCACGTGCAGAAGTAGCTGCTGGTCGTATAGATGAAGTATTGGGAACAGATATAACAGTCTTAGATAATGAGAATATTCAAGATGATAAGCTTAGTAGTGTACATGGCACTTTAAAATTTGAAGATGTTAGATTTACATTTGATGGAGCAGATAGCCCGGTATTAAGTAATATTACTTTTGAAGCGGAAGCAGGAAAAACAACAGCAATCATTGGAAGTACAGGTAGTGGTAAATCTACATTATTACATTTAATACCACGTTATTTTGATGCTACAAAAGGTAGAATTACTATTGATGGTGTTGATATTCGTGATGTAAGTATGAATAAATTACGTAATCTATTAGGATTTGTTCCTCAAAAAGGTGTCTTATTTAGCGGTACTATAGAGAGTAACATAAAATTTGGTGATGAAAATATTACTGATGAAGAGATGAAAACTGCTGCAGAAATTGCACAAGCTACAGAGTTTATTCTTGCTAAAGAAGAAAAATACAATAGTGAAATTTCACAAGGTGGTTCAAATGTTTCGGGTGGACAAAAACAACGTTTATCTATTGCACGTGCTTTAGCAAAAAATCCTAAAATTCTTCTTTTTGATGATAGTTTTTCAGCACTTGATTATAAAACAGATGTTAAATTAAGAAAAACTTTAAAAGAAAAAATGAAGGATACAACAACAATTATTGTTGCTCAGCGTATAGCAACGATTTTACATGCTGATAAAATTATCGTAATGAATGAAGGGCGTGTTGTTGGAGAAGGTAAACACAAGGAATTATTGAGTAGTTGTCCAACTTATTTAGAAATCGCAGAAAGTCAGCTTAGTGAAGAAGAATTAGCGAAAGGAGGAAATACTCATGAGTAAAGAGAAAAAACAAAAACGTTCGGATGATTTTGGAAAAACATTAAAACGTATTATAAAATTAATGTTTAAAAAGTACATGATTTCGAGTATATTGGTAGTTTTATTCGCCTTAATAAGTACTGTGTTTGGTATAGTAGGTCCTAAAATTATGGGACAAGCTACAACAAAGCTTTTTGAGGGATTAGTAGCCAAAATTAATAATACTGGTGGAATTGATTTTGAAAAAATTGCAGGAATCTTGTTAACAGTATTAGGATTATATGTATTATCTTCTATGTTTATGTTTGTTGAAGGATGGCTTATGAGTAATATCTCTCAGCGCCTTACATACGATATAAGAAAAGATATTAGTAAAAAGATTAATACATTACCAATGGGATATTTTGAACAGCGTACAGTTGGTGAAACATTGTCACGTGTAACAAACGATGTTGATACACTTGGGCAATCATTAAACCAAAGTTTCACACAGATTATTGCTAACAGTGCAACAGTTCTTGGGGTACTTGTAATGATGTTTACTATAAGTCCGCTTATGACACTTATAGCAATAGCATTAATCCCAATTTCAGGTGTTTTGTTAGGAATTTTAACAAAAATGAGTCAAAAATATTTCACAGGACAGCAAAAAGCGTTAGCTGATGTTAATGGACAAGTAGAAGAAAGTTATGCTGGACAAAATATTATTGTAGCGTTTAATCATAAGGATAAAAGTATAAAAGAATTTAATACAAAAAATTCGGATTTATATACATCTTCATGGAAGGCAAATTTCTTATCTGGTCTTATGTTTCCGGTAATTAACTTTGTGGGAAATTTAGGTTATGTAGGAATAGTATTTTCAGGTGGATTATTGGTTGCAAAAGGTACAATTGGTGTAGGGGATATTCAGGCATTTATTCAATACATACGTAATTTTACTCAACCAATAGGGCAAATCGCTCAGTCAATGACAGAAATTCAAAAAATGGCTGCAGCAGGAGCGAGAGTTTTTGAGTTTTTAGATGCTGAAGATGAGGTACCAGTAGAAAATTCAGAAACAATTGTTGTTAAAGAAGGTAATGTTGTATTCGACCATGTTAAATTTGGATATGTTGAAGATCAAATTATTATTAAAAACTTCACTAGTGATGTGAAAAAAGGTGAGATGATTGCAATAGTTGGTCCGACAGGAGCAGGTAAAACTACCATGGTTAAACTTCTTATGAGATTTTACGATATTAATGGAGGAAAAATTTTTATAGATGGTCGTGATATTACATCGTTAAGTCGAGAAGAATTACGTTCATATTTTACAATGGTTCTTCAAGATACTTGGTTATTTAGAGGAACGATTATGGAGAATATTCGATATGGGCGTTTGGATGCTACTGATGAAGAGGTTATAGAAGCTGCAAAAGCTGCACATATTCATCATTTTATTAAGACTTTACCTGGAGGATATGATATGGAACTTAATGAAGAAGCTTCAAATATTTCTCAAGGACAAAAACAATTATTAACGATTGCACGTGCAATTCTCGCTAATAAACCAATCTTAATTCTTGATGAAGCGACCTCAAGTGTTGATACACGAACAGAAGTATTAATTCAAAAAGCGATGAATAAACTGATGGAAGGACGTACGACATTTGTAATTGCGCATCGTTTATCAACTATTAGAAATGCAGATAAGATACTGGTTTTAAAAGATGGAGATATTATTGAGCAAGGAAATCATAATGAACTTTTAGCACAAAAAGGTTTTTACTCAGAATTATATCAAAGCCAATTTGCAGAATAATTCAAGAAAGACATTTAGAGAATTATCTCTAGATGTCTTTTGATTTTGTTTTTTTGACAAGATATATTTAATTTAGTACAATTATCTCATATTCGAGATAATTGTGTAGAACTATACAAAATAGGAGTATGCGAATGAATAATGAATTTAAGGTTGTTATCGGAATTTTGAGAGCAAGTAATTTATTGGTAGATGATTTAAAGAAGACTTTAAAAAATTATCCAATAAATACGACTGAATTTTCTGTAATGGAATTTTTATACAGCAAAGGAGAAAAAAGTATTCAAGAAATACGAGATAGAATTTTACTTGCAAGTGGTAGTGCGACATATGTCGTAGATAATTTAGAAAAGAAAGGTTATGTTAATAGAATAGTCAATGAAACTGATAAAAGAGTAACATATATAAAGTTGACTAGAGAAGGAAAAGATTTAATTAACAATATTTTTCCAATGCATAAAAAAAATACTAAAAAGATTTTTAGTGATTTGACTAATGAGGAGTTAGTTACATTGAAAAAAATATTAAAGAAAATTAATTAAAGGTAATATATTTTTCATAAAATTAGTATCTCGAAACTAAAGAAACATAGGAGGATATAATGGTAGAGCTAGGAATTAGTACATTTGGAGAAACAACAGAAATAGAAGGGACAGAAATAACACCCACACATGATGAACGTATTAGAAATATGGTAGAAGAGGTAAAACTTGCTGATAAAGTTGGATTAGATATATACGCAATAGGAGAACATCATAGAGAAGATTTTGCAGTATCAGCACCTGAAATATTGTTGGCAGCTGGCGCGGCAGTTACAAAGAATATAAAATTAAGTTCAGCGGTAACAGTTTTATCATCTGCTGATCCTATAAGGGTGTATCAACAGTACGCGACAATCGATGCTATTTCAAATGGGAGAGCAGAAATTATGGTAGGTCGTGGGTCTTTTACAGAATCATTTCCTTTGTTTGGTTATGATTTAGCAGATTACGAAGAATTATTTGATGAAAAACTAGCAATGTTAGAGAAAATTAGAGCTAATGAAAAGCTGATATGGGAAGGAAAACATACTCAAAAGGTAGAAAATAAGGGGGTATATCCTAGAAGTGTTCAAGAGGATTTACCAATCTGGGTAGCAACAGGAGGGAATACTGAATCAACTATTAAAATAGCACAAAAAGGATTACCAATAGCATATGCAATAATTGGTGGTCAGTATAAAGCTTTTAAGGGGTTAATTGACTATTATAAAGCTATAGGAAGACACTCTGGTTTTGATGAAAATCGTCTAAAAGTTGCTTCACACTCATGGGGGTTTATAGCTGAAAGTGATGAAGAGGCGATTAAGAAATATTTCTATCCAACAAAACAAGTAGTGGATGCAATCTCAAAAGATAGACCTTTTTGGAGACCACTTACATTTGAACAATACTTAAATAATGTTGGTCCAGATGGATCTATGTTAGTAGGTAGTCCAGAAACTGTAGCAAATAAACTTATTGATATGATAGAAATATTAAGATTAGATAGATTTATGCTACATCTTCCGTTAGGATCTATGCCACATGAAGATATAATGAAGGCTATAAGATTATTTGGAGAAGAAGTAGCACCAAAAGTTAGAAAATATTTTAAAAACAAAAAATAAAATATTTAGACATTTGAAGTGTGGAAATTTCTTTTCTGAATATCAGTAAATCTATTTATCTAAAAAATGATAAAAAGTATAGACCTGTGTTATAATATATAATAAATAAAAAATGGAGTATATGATAGATGACTTTAAATAGATATAAATATTTACTTTTTGATTTAGATGATACATTGTTAAATTTCCAACAAGCACAGGAACTGGCATTTAAAAAATTATTAGAAGATGAAAATATAGAGTACAGTTATAAATTATTTGAACAATACGAAAAAATAAATAAAGCTCTTTGGCGTCGTTTTGAAAAGGGAGAATTGGCGAACACGGAAGTAACAAGACAGCGCTTTATTCAATTTTTTGAACAATTTGGTAAGAATGTGGATGGACGTGAAACAGATATTCGCTATAGATCATATTTGGCAGAAGGAAATCAGTTATTTGAGGGTGTGGTAGATATGCTGGAAAAGCTCCATAAAACACATAAATTATATGTAGCTTCAAATGGAATAGGAGTTACTCAACACACGCGGCTAAAAAATAATGATTTGAATAAGTATTTTGAAAAGATTTTTATTTCAGAAGAATTAGGTAGTAAAAAGCCGGATAGGGAGTTCTTTGAAAAGATTTTTGTCGAAGTAGGTGTTGAAAGTAAAGGAGAAGTATTAATGATTGGAGATACTTTGACCTCAGATATATTAGGTGCTAACAATATAGGAATAGATAGCTGTTTAGTCGATATTCATAATGTGGAAAATAGTGAGATAATGCCAACATATAAAATTAATAAAACTATAGATATATTAGAATTATAAAAATTGATATAAAAATAAGGAGCGAATCTTATTTCAAGATACGCTCTTTTTGTTATTAATGCTTATTGAAAGAAGTATTTTCCAATGCAACAAAACAGTGTTCTATTCCATACTCTTTTTCTAATAGTATTTTTATATTTTCGACAATAGTGTAGTCTTTATTTATGCTATATTCATTTAAAAGTATGTGCATAGCAGCATTTGTTTCGTTTGTATCAGTATGCCAAATATGGAATTCATGTATATTAGCAACGCCTTCTATTTCACCGATTTTTTCATAGATTTCAGTAGTATTTAAAGTAGTTCCTTCCATCAAAATAATATAAGAAGAACGAGTAATTTTAAAACCACCTCTAAAAAGAATAATTGTTATAATTATACTCATAATTATATCAACAACGATATAACCTGTAAAATATATTATTGTTGAAGAAATAATAATACCTACTGAGCTAATTAAGTCTCCTAAAAAATGCCATAAAGCACTTTGAATATTTAGGTTATCTTCTTTTTTCAAACTTTTAGTTAAGATAATAGTTATAACTACATTAAAAAGTAAGCCCACAGTAGAAATTATTAACATAGTTTTGAAATCAATATCTCTAGGATTATATAATCTCATAATTGCTTCATAAAGAAGATAAATAGAAATTATAATAAGTGCAAGACCATTTATAAATGCAGCGATTATTTCTAGTCTAACAAAACCAAAGGTATAATGTTTATTTGGTTTTTTGGCGCTATATATCAGTGCGATTAAGCTGAAACCTAGAGCAGCAACATCGGAGAACATATGAAAAGAATCACCAAGTAACGCAAGTGAATTAGAAATTATCCCCCCTATATATTCTAATAGAGCGAATGCAGTAGTTAATATTAAAGATGTATAAAGTATTTTTTTAGAATATTGTTGTATTTTGTAATGTTTTTTATGATGAAAATTATATGTAATCATAGCATATCCTCCATATATTTATAATATTATATCTGAAATGTATCGTTATGGCAACAAAATGCGACTGATACTAATTATTAGTATAAAACGATGTGAAATGAAATAAACTTAATTAAATATATAGAGCTTAGTGTTGATTTTTGTATTTTGCTTTGATAAAATTAATAGTAATAAAAGATAGAAGGTGAGATAGCTATGAGAATTTTATGCATAGGAGATAGTAATACTTGGGGGTATACACCAGAAACTGGTATAAGAATGGAGAAAAGATGGACAAAATTGTTAGAAGAATATCGTCCAGATGATAAAATAATAGAAGAAGCAATGAATGGTAGAACGGTTACCGCAAAAGATACAATTGTTCCAGTTCGTTGTGGAATTGACACCTTACCGATTTTGATGTTAAGTCACGTTCCGGTTGATTTAGTAATAATTATGCTAGGAACAAATGATTTGAAAAAGCAATTTAATCCAAGTGCAAAACATTTGGCTTTAGGAATAGAACAATTTATTAAATATATTAGAAATCCACATTTGGCAGAGAATTACAAAATTCCTAAAATTTTAATTGTATCACCAGTTCCGTTACGAGATGAAATTGTTGAACGTCAAAGTTTGTTTGGCGAATTTGATGAAAATAGCTTAAAACAATCTAAATTTTTAGCACAAACATATAAAGATATTAGTGATAAATATGAAGTAGATTTCCTAAATGCAGGACGTGTAGCAGAAGCTTCGCTGATTGATTGTCTTCACTTAGATGAGAAAAATCACGAAAAACTTGCTAAATATATAGCAAGCAAGATATCTGAAATATTAGATTATGAGGAAGCAAGATAATAAAATAAAAAACTCGAGCTTGATAATTTTTTATCAAGTTCGAGTTTTCTTATATTGCTTATAGGAAATATATCCTATGTAATAACCAAATAAAGTAATTGGAAAGAACAATAAGTTAATTTTCCCAAGTATAATATGGTTTGTTATAATTGTAGAAAAAATAATAAAATATGTTCCAAGTATAAAGGTATTACCTGATTGTTTTGTTAAAGTTATGTCAATTAAACTTATAATGTAGTTATATATGAATATAAAACAAATAATAAATAAACAAGATATAATAATAGGTAAAGTAGAAACATTGATTAATATTGTTAAATTATTTAATATAATAAAACTACTTAGTATTAAAGTTAGTTGAATTATTCTTGAAACTAAACTATTAAAATTCATATCTTTAGCATGTAAACTCCTCGAAATAAAGCTAGGGAAAAGTTGACTTACAGTAAAAGCTAAAAATATAAACCAATAGGCATAATTTATAAAAACAAGACCAAGCAAAAGAGATAAAGTACGCCCTGTATGAATATAACAAAAAGGTTCTGTTAATTTTTTCATAATAAGTTGTTTTTTATCTGTTAGAATATATTCGGTTATATGCTGAACGCTAAAAATTACGCTAATTAAAATAAGTGTAGCTAATAAATATTTTATGCTAAAATTATTATTTGTTAACAATAGTAATAAGGCAATTATTTGTAATACAATAAATATTATATTTATATAAGAATTTTTTCCATATCTATTAAGATGAACAATTTCAATAGTCCAACAATTAAGAAAAATCATAAATATAACAATTAAATGAATAATATTTTTAAAGTTTATTTCATCTTCAATATAGAAATTTAATATTTTGATGAAACTTATTGAAAAAACAATATCAAATAAAAGATTAAATATACCTTGTCTACTGAATAAAGAACAATACATAAAATCCCTTTCTAAAATTAATTTTTTATAATATAACTAATATTTTATCATAAAAATAGGAAGAAGTAATCTTATTTTAAATTACTTCTTCATCATATGTAATTATTTTTTTAATTTTTTATGGAAGTCTTTGAAGAAAAGGAGACCGATAAGTGTTAGAAGTACACCTCCCATTGCCAAAGTAAACTGTGCAATCAAAGTACTAACTAGAATATATCCACCACCTATAATTGCGATAATCGGAACTAATGGATAAAGTGGAACTTTATATGGTCTTACTAAGCTAGGCTCTTTTTTACGAAGAATAAATACTGCGATAAAAGTAGCCACAAAGAAAAACCAAATTGTAAATAACAAGAAGTCTGTCAAAGTATCGAATTGACCTGTGAAAATCATTATAATTGCTATACCTAAAAGTAGGAATGCAGAATAATGAGGTATTGCAAATTTATTTAATTTAGTCCAAGTATTTTTAAATGGTATTTGATCTTTCATAGCCATTGCGTATGGAACACGAATACCGGTCATTGTATAACCGTTTAACGTTCCATAAACACTAATTAAAATTCCGATAGTAATGATTTTACCACCAACACCACCAAATAATAAAACTGCAATTTCACTTGCTGCTTTTTGGTTTCCAGAAATTTGTTCCATTGGCATAGTCATCAAATAAGCAGTGTTAATTAGTAAATATATGACCATAACTAACCCCAGCCCTAAGAAAATTGCTCGAGGTAGATCACGTCTAGGATTTTTCATTTCTCCAGCAATATTACCGACTGCAATCCATCCATCATAAGCATACATTGTTGCAAGAAGCGCAGAGCCTAAAGCAGTAAATGAATTATCATTAGAAAATGTAGAAGAATTTGGGAATAATTCTACAGTATGTGGATTTGCTTGGAATAATCCAAAAATAACGATTGCAAAAATTGGGATAAGTTTACAAAAAGTAGCAACTGTTTGTACTATTCCACCAGTTTTACCTCCAAGTAAATTTAAACAAGTTACAGATAATGCTACTGCAATTGCAATAGGAATATTGTAAATTTTATCCAATTGAAATAAATTTACACATTGAGTTGCAAAAATAATAGCTGCGGCTGCCATGCTTGCTGGAAAGTAAATAACAGTTTGAGCCCAACCTAATAAATAAGAAAATGGGCGTCCATATGCGCGTTCAATCCACACAATCATCCCCCCAGTTTCGGGAATTGCAGCAGCAAGTTCAGCAACAGTCAGACCTGCACAAATTGTGATAATTCCTCCCAGTGCCCATGCAATCATACCCAAACTAACATTTCCTGTAGTTTTATATATAATTGCAGCTTTAAAAAATACTCCAGATCCAATTACAATTCCAATTACTGTTGAAAATGCAGGGAGAAATCCAATATTTCTTTTTAAATTATTCATACTAATCTCCTTGTACTATATAAACTTGATGAAATTTTCAAATAAACATTTATCGATGGAAGCTCTAGGGGAACTTACTTCGATAAAATATTGAAATTGCTTTCATGCATATTTATTATAACTCATTTATGCTAACTTAACAATAGTAAATTGTAAAATTATCTGACATAAATTTGACAATTAATAACAAATGAAATTACATCATTTTAAAAAAATAAATATAATGCAAGAAAAAATAAAAAAATATAATTAAAGATTTCACAAAACAAATTAAAATATGATATAATAAAATGTATGTGAAAAAATACTAGATTTATCATACTAGAGAGGAAATAAACATGACAGAAGAAATTAAAGTTGATGTGCAAGAACTTAATGATCAAATGCTTGTGCGTCGTGAAAAAATGGAAGCAATGCGTGAAGCAGGTTTAGATCCATTCGGGACTAAATTCGAAAGAACTCATCTTTCAAGTGAAATAGTAGCAGAATTTGATAAATATTCTAAAGAGGAATTAGAAGAAAAAAATGTTTCTGTGACAATCGCAGGCCGTATTATGACAAAACGCGGAAAAGGTAAAGCAGGTTTTGCTCATGTTCAGGATTTAGGTGGTCAAATTCAAATCTATGTTCGTCAAGACCGAGTTGGTGATTCTTATGAATATTTCAAAACATTAGATTTAGGGGATATTGTAGGAGTAACGGGTGTTCTTTTCAAAACAAATGTTGGAGAATTATCTGTAAAAGCTGATAATTTTGTAATTTTAACAAAAGCTTTACGCCCACTTCCAGACAAATTCCATGGACTTAAAGATGTAGAAGAGCGTTATAGAAGAAGATATGTAGATTTAATTATGAATGAAGAGAGTAAAGAAACTTTTATCATGCGCTCAAAAATTATTCAAATTATGCGTAGTTACTTAAATGATCGTGGTTACCTAGAAGTAGAAACACCTATGATGCACTCAGTTGCAGGTGGAGCTGCGGCTCGCCCATTTGTTACGCATCATAATGCTTTGGATATGCAATTATTTATGCGTATTGCGCTTGAATTACCTCTTAAACGTCTTATCGTTGGAGGCTTAGAAAAAGTTTATGAAATTGGTCGAGCATTCAGAAATGAAGGTGTTTCAACACGTCATAATCCAGAATTTACTATGATTGAACTTTACGAAGCATATGCAGATTTTAATGATATTATGGATTTAACAGAATCTATGATTGCATATATTTGTAATGAAATTCATGGGACTACAAAAATTATGTACGGAGAAGATGAAATAGATTTAACTCCAAAATGGCGTCGTGTTCATATGGTAGATGCGATTAAAGAAGTAACAGGAGTTGATTTTTGGAAAGAAATGACAGACGAAGAAGCTCATACTTTAGCAAAAGAACACAATGTACCTGTTCGTAAAGATATGAAAGTTGGTCATATTATTAACGAATTCTTTGAAACTTTTGTAGAGGAAACATTAGTACAACCAACATTTGTTTATGGACACCCAGTAGAAGTATCACCACTTGCAAAAACAAATCCTGAAGATACTAGATTTACTGATCGTTTTGAGTTATTCATCGTTCGTAGAGAACATGCGAATGCATTTAGTGAATTAAATGACCCAATTGATCAAAAAGAGCGATTCTTAGCTCAAATGGATGAAAAAGATGCTGGGAATGAAGAAGTTTATGAAATGGATGAAGATTTCGTAGAATCATTAGAATACGGTATGCCACCAACAGGTGGATTAGGTATCGGAATTGATAGATTAGTAATGTTACTGACTAACTCAGCTTCAATTCGTGATGTACTGCTGTTCCCATATATGAAGCATAAATAAGAAATGAAGATAAGAATAGGGGGAAGAATCTCCCTATTTTTTGAAAATAAAAAGGAGAATAACATGGCAAGCTTTTTTGAAAGATTAAAAGAAAAATTTTCTGCTAAAGAAGAGCTAAATGAAGAACTAATTTCGCTTGATGAATATGAAGAATTTGTCGAGACTCAGTTAGTAACAGAAAAATTTAAAAAAGGTTTGAAAAAATCACGTGATAGTTTTTCAAACGCACTTAATAATTTAATAAGCTCATATAGAGAAATTAATGAAGAGTTTTTTGAAGATTTAGAAGAACTATTAATTCAATCAGACGTTAGTTATAACACAGTATTAGAGTTGGTGGATTATTTAAAAGAAGAGTCACAACGAAGAAATCTTAAAGAACCAAGTGAACTTCAAGAGATGATTATCGAAAAATTGGTAGATATCTACATGGAGGGGACGGTTAAAGCGGATTTAAATTATGCTCCAGAAAAAGAACTATCAGTGTTTCTGTTTGTAGGAGTAAATGGTGTTGGGAAAACTACTTCTATAGGAAAGTTAGCTCATAACTTAAAAAAAGAAGGAAAAAAGGTTTTAATAGCTGCGGGAGATACATTTAGAGCAGGAGCTATTGACCAACTTGATGTTTGGGCTAAACGAAGTGGAGCTGATATTGTAAAATCACATGAAGGTGCAGATTCTGCAGCAATTATTTTTGATGCTATTCAATCTGCAAAAGCTAAAGGATATGATGTATTGCTTTGTGATACAGCCGGACGTTTGCAAAATAAAGATTACTTAATGAAAGAACTAGAAAAGATAGTTAGAGTAATAAAAAGAGAAGTTCCAGAAGGACCACATGAAGTACTTTTAACAATAGATGCAACTACTGGACAGAATGGTATACTTCAAGCTAAAACATTCAAAGAAGTAAGTGATGTTACAGGTGTAATTCTTACAAAATTAGATGGTACGGCCAAAGGTGGAATAGTAATAGCTATTAAAAAAGAACTAGGTATACCTGTAAAATTAGTAGGTCTTGGAGAGAATATTGATGATTTAGAAGTGTTTGATCCAGAACAATATATATATGGACTGTTTTATAAAGAAAAAACAGAAGAACAGGAATAAAATAGGTAGAGGTAGTGTTGTAGAAAAAAGCACTACCTCTTTTTACTGTGGTAGCACATTTTTAAATTAATTACATATTATGTTTTAAAACCATTGAAATATAGGTAGGAAAAGTATATAATAGATATATTAAAGAGGTATTATATATGGAGGATTATAATGGGATTTTTATCAAAATTATTTGGGAAAGAAGAAGTTAAAACAGAAGAGTTAGTATTAAAATCTTATATGAAAGGAAAAGTAGTAGATATTACAGAAGTACCAGATCCAGTATTTGCTCAAAAGATGATGGGCGATGGATTTGCAATTATTCCTGAAGAAGGTAAATTGATATCACCAGTAGCTGGAGAAATAATACAAGTATTTCCTACAAAACACGCTTTCGGTATTAAAGCAGGAGAAGTAGAATTACTTATTCACGTTGGGTTAGAAACAGTATCTATGAAAGGTGAAGGATTTGACGTTAAGGTTTCTGCTGGAGATAGAGTAGAAGTAGGTCAAACTTTATTAACATATGATTTAGAGCTAGTAAAAGAAAAAGCGAAGGATGTGATTACTCCTTGTGTAGTAACAAACATGGATGCAATTGAAGGTATTAATGTTTTAAAATTAAATGAAAATGTTGATTTTTCACAAGAAGTAGCAAGCGTAAAACTTAAGTAGACTAGATCTATTTAAGTTTTGCTATTAATGTAGAAATTATGAATGACAAAAAATTTTGGAAAATTATTTATTTATATATAACAAAGTATAACTACAATATTTTACACTATCGTCCAGAGAAAAAAGATGTTTGGCTTATTGATGAAAATAATGAGTTAGTAAGGTTCATATATAGCGATAGTTTTAAATCTTCAGAAATAGATAGTATTGTTTCTAATATTATAAGGAACGAAGAAAGACTAAAAAAAATGTTTAAACTGAATTGTTTAAAAATTAAAATTTTTTATGTTTCTCCCGATTTTGATAGTACTGTAGTGGATTACAAAAAATATAGAATTTCTTCAAGTTTAATGATAGAGAGAATACTCTACAATGATAAAAATAGAAAATTATTTATTAGAGAATCAGATGCTAAGTTTATAGATAATACACCAGATACTCTTCGATATAAAAATCGAGTTGTAGAATTATATAAAAGACAAACTTTAGATAAAAATATTTTAGATGTAAAGTATAGTGGTATAGCAATTTTTTATTTAGTATTATTTATCCTGAACTACTTAACGATTTATTTTTCAAATAAACAAATTTCTATATATCAGTATTTAAACTATAATTATCAAAAAATGATAAGTGGTCAGTTTTATCGTTTTTTCACAAGTGTTTTTGTGATAGAAAATGTGAAGAGTTTGATAGTAATATTAGTTGCATTGCTAGCTACATCGATATTGTTCAATAAAGCACTGAATATAGTTAAATCAATCAGTACATTGGCAACTATATCGCTATTCTTTAATTTATTTTTAATTTTTGGATATTCTGGTAATCTAGATATAGCGCTTGCATCGAACTTTGGGCTGCTAGGGTCGATATTTATAAGCCAACTTACTAAGAAAAATGACAATCTTAAGTTTTTATATATTGGAAGTTTATCTATTTTATATTTGGTCGGAGCGGTTATATTTTTTGATACAGCGTTGTCTATATATATATTTGCCTTTATACTAGGTGTTTTTATACAGCTTTTCTTAGAAAAGAAAAAGAATATGTACATAATGGTATCAAGTATTATTGTAATAGTTGTTTTTGGCTTTGTAGTTTTATTTACAGGTCTTAATACAAAAGGATTAATAAATAATTATCGAGTGAATAAAGTTGAACAAAGATTACTTAAACAACATTCAGATGAAGATATTTTTAGTCTAGAAAAAGAACTGACTTCAAATAATAAATCTGTGTTGACTTATTATGAGCTAGGTATGATTAAATTGATGAAATCATCTAAGCAAGATGCTAAGAAAGTTTTCTTAGAAGGAATAAATTTTGATAATACATTTGCACCTATGTATTATAATTTAGCTTTAATAGAGCGCCAAGAAGGAAATTATAGTAAAAGTAAGGAATATGCTCAAAAAGCTTATGATTTAGAAAAAGTAGAAAAATATAAAAATTTGGTTGATGAGTTGAATAATGATTAAAAGAGGTAGCTTCATGAAAAATTTTTATGATTTACAGCAATTTTTAAAAACTTTTGGTATAATAATATACATGAAGGATAGAAAACATACGCTTAGTATGGTAGAATATGAAGTAAGAGAATTAAGACGTATAGAATTAATTTCCAAAGAAGAGTTTTTGAGAGCGATGCTAATAATAAAGCAGGAAGTTAATTATGAGTTATCAAAAGGATAGGTGAAAGAAATTGGGAAATAGTCTTATATTTATTAAGGTAAGAAAAAGAATAGAAGAAGATGTTATGCAAATTGAGGATATGATTAATGCTTGTTTAGCAATAAAAGGTCAGAAAAAATGTCCGCTTTATCAAGATGTAATAGATACTCAAATTTATGGGTTAACAAAAGAGATCAACTTAGCAGTAGAGATAGGATGTATGTCTTATAAAAAAGGACGTGCTATTTTGGCGAGTTTAGAAGAAAAAGCAAGTGCTATGTATTCAAGTGTTGATATAGAGAGTAAAGCGAACTAGGCATGATTAGAGAAATAAGAAAATCTATAAAGCATGAACGTAGACATGTAAGAGTTGACTGGATGGTTGCCTTAACTTTGTTAATATTGCTAATATTTAGCTGTATTATGGTTTATAGTGCTAGTATGATTGGTAATAAATATGGGACGTTTACATCTTCTGTTCCAGTAGAAGCAAGTTATTTTCTTAAAAGACAGGCTGCTTGGGCTGTTTTGTCTTATGTAGCATTTTTATTTTTTAGTGTAGCAATTCCACATGAGTTTTTTAAAAATAAAAAGTTATTGCAATATGGTTTTTGGGGTATGTTAATTTTACTTGTTATACCATTATTACTCCCCGCCATAAATGGTGCTCGTTCGTGGATTCGATTAGGAGCGCTTAGTTTTCAACCATCTACTTTGGCTCAGTTATTCATTATAATATATATGGCGTTTATATTAGAAACTAGAAAAGTAAAACTTCGTCAACTGTGTACCAGTAGTGAGCTATTTAGTATTTTTAGTATACCTTTAGCTTTAATTGCTGTAATTGCATTGCAAAATGATACAGGGATGATTTTAATTACTTTATCGGTTATAGGAATAATGACATTATGTTCGAATATACATTTTAAAAATATAAAAAAAATACTTACTCTTGCAATAATAGGGGTAGCACTTCTTATTATGTATGTGCTTACCAAGGCAAGTTTTTCTAATGGAACTTCTTATAGAACAAATCGTCTAAAAGTATTTTTAAATCCTTTTTCAGAAAATTTAAGTGCAGCTGCTGATCAAGTTATTAACTCATATATAGCTTTTGGAAATGGGGGCTTAGTAGGAAGAGGATTAGGAAACTCTATTCAAAAGTTAGGATATTTACCAGAAGCACATACTGACTTTATATTAGCTATTATCGCAGAAGAATTAGGACTTATTGGAGTTCTATTTGTAATAGCGTTACTGGGGCTTCTTATAGGAAAAGTCATTTTTGCAGGTACTAAATCAAAAAATACATTTTCAGCAATGTATGCACTTGGGTTTGCTAGCTTACTAATAGTCCAAGCTGTTGTAAATATTGGTGGTGTAACGGCCTCAATACCTATGACAGGTGTACCATTACCTTTTATAAGTAATGGTGGTAGTTCATTACTTATTTTGAGTGTGGGATTAGGAATAGCAACAAATGTTCTATCACATGTAAAATATTTAAGAGAGCAAAAATAAAATAAAGTAAATAGAGATAAAGTCGAACTTTATCTCTATTTTTTAATAAAAAGAATGGATAAACTTGCGAAGTTATCTTATTCAAGCTATAATAGTAAAGGTAACTTTTAAAGGAGATATTACATGAAATTAGAACAGTTTGATTTTTATTTACCAGAGGAATTGATTGCGCAGACCCCTCTGTTAAAAAGAGATACTAGTAAATTACTTTGTATTGACAAAAAAGAAAATAATTACGAGCATAAAACTTTTTCAGATATTATAGATTATTTTGAAGCAGGCGACACCTTAGTACTTAATAATACAAGAGTAATGCCAGCACGGCTGTATGGACAAAAAAAGGATACAGGTGCAGCGATAGAAGTATTATTATTAAAAAATGAAGTCGATAATATTTGGGAATGTCTAGTAAAACCAGCAAAAAGAATAAAAATAGGAAGTGTAGTTTCATTTGGTGATGGAATTATGGAGGCAATATGTACAAGAGTACTTGATGATGGTTTTAGATATTTTGAATTCAAATACGAAGGTATTTTTCAAGAACGTTTGGATGAGCTTGGTACGATGCCATTACCTCCATATATAAAGGAAAGATTAACAGATAAAGAAAGATATCAAACGGTATATTCAAAAGAAGTAGGTAGTTCAGCGGCTCCGACAGCAGGACTGCATTTTACTAATGAATTGTTAGATAAAATTAAGGCTAAAGGAGTTAATGTTGCATACTTAACTTTACATGTAGGGCTTGGAACATTTAGACCGGTTGCAGTGGAAAATATTGAAGAACACGATATGCATTCTGAATATTATACATTAGATGAAAAAACTGCAGAGATTATTAATAAAACAAAAGAAAATAATGGTAGAATTTTTTCTGTTGGAACAACAACTACTAGAACGTTAGAAACAATCGCAAGAGATAATAACGGCAAAATAGTAGCTGCATCTGGTTGGACAAATATTTTTATTTATCCAGGTTTTAAATTTAAATGTGTTGATGGACTAATTACAAATTTTCATTTACCAAAATCTTCGTTAATAATGCTTGTAAGTGCATTTTATGAAAGAGAAAAGATTTTAGATTTGTATAAAATAGCAGTAGAAAACAAATATCGCTTCTTTAGTTTTGGCGATGCGATGATAATAGTTTAAGAAAGGAATTTATCAAAAGATGAGAGATGTAAAAGAAAATGCAGTTTGGTATGAACATATCAAGACCTGCAAACAATCTGGAGCAAGGCTAGGGATAGTACATACACCACATGGTAGCTTTGAAACACCAGTATTTATGCCAGTAGGAACACAAGCAACTGTAAAAACTATGGCACCCGAGGAAGTCAAAAGTATGGGTGCAGATATAATTTTATCTAATACATATCATTTATGGTTAAGACCAGGGGAGAAGATTGTTGAAAAAGCTGGTGGGTTACATAAGTTTATGAATTGGGATGGAAGTATCTTAACTGATTCTGGTGGTTTCCAAGTATTTTCACTAAGTGACTTTAGAAAAATTGAGGAAGAAGGGGTTCATTTTAAAAATCACTTATCCGGAGAAAAGTTATTTTTATCACCAGAAAAAGCTATGCATATTCAAAATGCTTTAGGTTCAGATATTATGATGGCATTTGATGAATGTCCAGATTTTAATCATGATTATAAGTACATAAGACAATCAGTAGAAAGAACAAGTCGTTGGGCAGAAAGATGTTTAGAAGCACATAAAAATCCAAAGACGCAGAGTATTTTTGGAATAGTTCAAGGAGCAGGTTTTAATGATTTGCGAGAACAAAGTGCTAAAGATTTAGTCAGTATGGACTTCCCGGGCTATGCCATAGGAGGCTTGTCAGTAGGGGAACCTAAGCAAGAAATGTATCGAGTGCTAGAGCATGTAACACCATTACTTCCTGCTAACAAAGCAAGATATTTAATGGGAGTTGGTTCTCCAGATGCATTGTTTGAAGGAGTATTACGTGGTATTGATATGTTTGATTGTGTTTTACCTACGCGTATTGCAAGAAATGGTACGTGTATGACATCGCAGGGACGTGTCGTAATAAAAAATGCTAAGTATGCAGAAGACTTCACGCCATTAGATTCAGAGTGTTCTTGTTATTGTTGTAAAAATTATACAAAAGCATATCTTCGTCATTTATTTAAAGCAGATGAAATTTTTGGAGCACGACTTGCAACAACGCATAATATTCATTTTTTAATTAATATGATGAAAGATATTCGTCAGGCAATCATGGAAGATAGATTACTAGATTTTAAAGAAGAATTTTTTGAAAAATATGGGTTAAATGAGAAGAATCCTAAAAATTTCTAAAAATTTATAGTAAATGGTTTATTTTTCTGCGTCAATATAGTAGAATAATATAGTAAAGAAATAAATGGAGGTATAACATGCAAGGTTCATACATTAATATATTAATGATTGTGTTTCTTTTTGGATTTATGTATTTCATGATTATAAGACCACAATCTAAAAGAAATAAAGAATTAAAACTTCTTCAAGATTCTTTAAAAGAAGGAGATAGAATTGTTACTTTTGCTGGAATCTATGGAGAAATCATAGAAGTAGGGACACTAACAGTAAAATTAAGAATTGCACCAAAAGTGGAAATTGAATTAGATAGAAATGCTATTCGTAGCCTAGTTTCAAAATAATAAATAAAAAAACTAAGAATAAGAGTTGTCTTATTCTTAGTTTTTTTTGAAAAAAAATATTTTATAGTATTAGAGTTTTCTTGAGTAAGTAGTATAGTAAGATAATATAAAAATTTATTTTTTGTTTAGATAAAACAATAGGAGTTTATATCGCTATATGTCATTATTGAAAGTAAAGCAAATTTCTCAGTGGGGCGAAGGGAGATATTTAATATACACAATATATAAAATATGTATAAAACTTCATGAAAAAGAAAACTTTTATATAGCCTTAAATAGTATTTTAAATATTTATTTAATGTTGTAAAAATATAACTTTTATTTTATAATTAGAATATTCTTACTATGTAAATAACTTATTAAGTTAAATTATTTGCATTTGTTAAGAGTGGATTTTTATAAAAATAAAATGTTAAATTTTAAAAAAAGAAAGAAAGAAGACAGATGAAGAATTTGGCTTTTCAAGGAGAAATATATGTTTAAAAAAACAGGTATATTAAAATATGGAATAAAAAAATTAACAGTAGGAATCGCATCAATAACAATAGGTGCAATTATTTTTCTAGGTAGTAATGCGCAAGCAAGTGATAATGAGATTAAAGAAACAGTTAATCCAGTTTCAGTGGAGAAGGTAGATTCTACATTAGCGCCTAAGGGAAATAAAAAAGAAAATACAGAAGTTGTTGAAAAGAATAAAAATATAGAAATTACTAAAAATGAAACAGATTCTAATTTAGTAAAAGCTCAAGAAAAACCTAGTACATCAGAAAAAACATTAAATGTTTTTGATAAACGTACAACAGACAGTACTAATATCAAAGACTTATTAGTTAATATAATAAAAAATAACGAAAAGACAGTAGAATCAGAAAAAGATAAAGAAGTTATTGTAGAAAATATAAAACCAGGTGTACAAATAATTTCACGTTTAACTTCTGACTATGCTGAAGCAATATCGAAGGGGTATATTGGTCTAGAAGGTGGAAAATATGATAGTTTGATTTATAAAAATGCTGTGTTAAATCCAGATGGTGATGATGATGGAGATGGTATTTTAAATAAAGATGAACTATATATTTATAAAAAAGATGGAAGGACTTATTTGGGATATGATGTTCATCCAAAATTAGCAGATACTGATGGAGACGGTCAAAACGATAAAGAGGATAAGGATAAACTTATTTGGAATATATCAGCAAGAGATATGGCTTTACTAATGAATCTTGTATATGAAAAAGATGATCAAATAAAAAGTATTTTAGATCCAAATACAAATGTGGCATCACTTAAGAAAAAAGAATTTCAATTTATGCATAATGAATTGGCACCATACTGGACTGTAAAGAAAATTTTTCATCAAGATAATGGTTTAGATGCAGTTCTATTCGAAACAAAAGCTAATTATCCATTTTTAAAAAATAGTACAATACAAGTTTTAGCAATTCAAGGAACTAACGTAAAACAATCAGGGGATATGCGTGCAGATGCTGCTTTAGTATTAGGAAATGAATCTAATCAGAGTATAGCGACAAAAGACTTAATAAAAGCATTGAAAAATGATAAAAGTATAACAAATCTATATATTACTGGTCATTCTTTAGGAGGATACTTAACTCTACGTGCTACAGCTCAAGCAGAAAAGGATAAAATGGAAGCTTTTAAAGGGTCATATACCTTTAATGCTCCTAAAATTTATTCAGGGTTATTTAATTTCTTTGGTGGTGGAGAAATGAAGAAAGAAAGTGACCTTACAGATAAATTAGCGATATCAGGAAAAATTACTAACTATTATACGGATAATGATAATGTTATCCCAGGATTTTTACAACCCAAATATGTAAAAAGTATAGGTAAAAGTGCTGGTCAACATAGTTCAACATCGTATTTTGAATCAAGAATAAATTCCCATAAAGATTTTAATTTTGGTAAGCGACAAGGAGTAGATGGTGTAGGATATATTGATCCTAATTTGAAAAAATTGAAGATTGTTTCTCCAGAAAAAGGAACACTAAGCTCTACGTTCTTACCAACATTGATAGATAAAAAACCAGTATCTATTATGATGGGGGAGAGCCTTAAGGATAAAGATATCTTTGACAAAATTGATAAAACGAAACTACCGGTGAATATATCATTATCATTATTGGAAAAAGTAGACTTATCAACTTTAGGAAATAAAAATGCTAAGGTAAAAGTTTTATATTTAGATGATAATACAACTAATGAGATTGATGTGCCAGTTTTAGTTAATGAAGCTAACAAAGCGCAATTAAATTCAGTAGTTAATGCCGCACAAAATTTAGTTGACGCTATAGTCGAATTGAATGATAAAACTGAAAAGTCAGCTGCATTGTATAAGGAAAGTAAAGTAGTATTATCTAATAAATTAAAAGATGCTGAAGAGGTTATAAATAATAAATTGGCTTCAATAAATACGGTAACAGCTATAACTAAAGAAATTGCTAATCTTGGATTAGATTTAATAGCTAAAAAAGAGGCCTTAGAATTATTAGATTATGCGAAATATAATCCACAATTAAAAGAAAACAAAGTAAATTATGTGAAACAAGGTGAAAACTTAAACTTGTTAGAGGTTATTCAAAAAATAGCAACAACTGGCTTACCTGCAGAAACAAAATTAGAAGTAGAAAGTATTTCTAATTTTGGTAATATCGGTAGAGTAAATGTCGTTGTAAAAGTTACTTATCCAGACAAAACTATAGATAGAGTAGTAGTTCCTTATGAAATTTACACTTCTGAAAAAGGTGAATCATTAGTTCAAGAGGCACTGCCTGAGTATATTACTGAATCAGAAAAATATACACCAGAACTAATAACAGCTAATACAGTCAAAGTAAGACAAGATGAAAAATTATCAATAGATACTATACTAAAAGCAGTTAATACTGAAAAATTACCTAAAAATGTAGTTTATGAGTTGGTAGAAGATAAACTAAGTGCATTAGGTGAAAACTTTGTTACAGTTAAGGTAATATATAGTGATAAAACAGAAGATATCATAAAAGTTCCAGTTTTTGTATATACAGACTCTAAGGGAGAAAGTGCGGTGCAACCAGCATTAGAAGAATATCCAGAAGATAATATTCCTAGTGATTTATTAATTAATGGTGATGTTCAAGTTGATTTTGGAAATGCTGGATTAAAAGGATTGAACCTTGGTGTAACAGAGATTGATGATGTTAATGTAGTAGAAAATATAAAAACTAAATTAGGAGAAGTAATTTCTGTTCGAATTTTGGATTTAAAAATTTTGAAAAAAGGCAAAATAGAGAATCTAGAAAAAGAAAGAATAGTCCGTATAGCATTATCAAATTCTGGGGCTAATAACGTGAGCGTATATCATGTTCAAGAAGATGGAACATTGGTTAAGATTGCTTCTAAAATAGTGAATGGTAATGTAGAGTTTAAAATTAATCACTTTAGTATGTTTGCAGTTGTTGGAAGAGTAGTAAATAATGTTGTACCAAAGATAGAGATTGCCAAAACTAACAGTAATATTAACGAGCCGGTACTTGATAATAAACAAAGACCTAAAAATACTGATATCAAGAAATTACCTAATACAGGGATTGATAATACAAAAACAACAGGAATAATAGGGATGACATTGTTAATAGGAGCTGCATTAGTTAGAAAAAAATTAAAATAACCAAATATAATAGTTTTGCGTACAGTACGACTATATATTAATATAAATTTTAAAGAAGTAATTACTGAGTTTCAAGTAATTACTTCTTTATAGTTAGTATTTATTTAGAAAAAACATTTTTCCATTCAGAACGTTTTTCTAAGAATTTTTTCGCTTCTTCTTGCGCTCCTTCTAGAGAGTGAGAAGCAGCCCAGCCACATTGTACTTCATTACAAGCAGGAACTTCTGTTGCTACAAGAACATCTTCTAAAGTTTTAGCAAGGGCCTCTTCAATATCTTCATAGCTATTATTATTTATTACAGAAAGATAGAATCCTGTTTGGCACCCCATAGGCCCAAAATCAAGAACATTATCAAGATGATTTCTAATAAGTTCAGCGATTAAATGTTCAAGTGAATGTAGGCTTGGCATTTTTAGATGTTCCTTATTAGGTTGACAAAATCTAATATCATATTTATAAATTTTATCCCCGTTTTCTCCACTATAAACACCAACAAGGCGAATATAAGGTGCAGCTACTTTAGTGTGGTCAAGATTGAAACTTTCAACGTTCATTTTTTTCTCAGTCATGATATTCTCCATTTCTATTGTTGTTAAAATTATTATACTATATTTAACTAAAATAAAAAAGAAGAAGAGATGAGTTTGAAATTCATCTCTTCACGTTTAATTAGTATTTTTCTATTGGTATAAGTTTGTTCATAATAATCGCCACAATAGCGCCAACTGCGATTGGTGAACCGATTAAATATTGTAAAAATTGTGGTGCACTAGCTTTAAGACCAGCAGGGATAAATAATAATCCGATAGTGAACATTAAAGGAACACCGATAATATATAATTCCCTTTCAGAGAAGTCAAGGTTTTTAACAACTCTAAACCCGTTAAGTAGAATAATAATACATACTACTGCAAAAACTCCACCAATAACAGCAGCAGGTATAGAATTGATAATCGCTGAAAGTTTCCCTAAGAATGATAGAACAATAAACCAACCAGATGCAACGACAAAAACTTTTCTACTTGCGACACCGGTAATAGAGATAATACCAGCATTCGTAGAGTAACCAGTAACTGGAGTTGCTCCTACTAAAGCAGCTAGAAGACATCCAATACCTTCACCGATAACTCCCCTGTTGATTTGAGTATCGTTAAGAGGCTTAACCATAACAGAGCTCACTGCGTACCATGTACCGGTTGTTTCAGCAAGCAGTACCATATAAATAATAATCATAGTAATAATTGCAGATGCTTCAAAATGTATATCATAGTCTAAAAATAAAATTTTTGGCATTGAGAAAAAACTAGCATCTTTAATTGCCTGAGTGCTAAAACCACCCATTAAATAAGCACAGAAAGTACCTATTCCTAATGAAATAATAACAGAAGAAATTTGGAAAATACGTTTTAACTTACTTGTTATATAATTTCCTAAAGATGAAAAGAAAATTAATGAAGCTGCAGTGATAAATGCAAGTAAGATATTTTGTTTCATAGTTAATCCATTTCCTTCAATGTAAATGTTGTTGACAAACGCAGAAGGTAGAAGTGTTAATCCAACAATCATAATAATAGTACCACTAACTATAGAAGGTATAAAATTTCTAACGATATATTTATAAATACCAGAATATCCAAGAATAATAACTAAAATAGCTCCAACGATGCTTGCGCCAAGAACGGTTCCCAGGTTCTTAGAACCCATATAGATTCCTATAATTGCTCCAAGCGGTATAAAAGATGGACCTTGACAGACAGGTAATCTAAGATAGAATAAAACCTGAATTAAAGAGGCAAGTCCGGCTCCTAAAAATGTAGATTGGATAAGCCCTGCAGCATCACCAGGTGATAATGCAAGTGCGGTTGCTAAAATAAATGGTGGTACATAAACGTCCATTGCTAAAACGTGTTGTAACCCTAAAATTGCGGATTGAGAAAATGGAATATCTTCATCAACTCCAATGGTAAGATGTCTATTTTTCTTCGACATAAAATGAAACTCCTTAAAAAATTTATTTAATAATCGAGTATAACTGCTCGTTCAGTTTAATTTTAAAATTTTACAAAATTAAATATAGTAATTAATAAAGACTAACTTTGTAAAGTGATTAAAATAACATTAATTATTTTTTTAAAACTCTTTTACCTTGAATCCAAACTTCACGAATATTTTCTTTTGTAGAAAGATAAAGTATTTTTTGTAGTAAATGTTTATCTTCTTCATTATCTAGGTAATTAGGTAGTTTATTATTTGGTGTGCTTATATCAATAACTTGAAAATCGCAAATGTACCCTTTTTTAAATATACCAAGCGGAAGTTTGAGTGCTTTTCCACCGCCGTGAGTTGCAAGATAAAATGCTTCAAAAATAGATACTTTTGAGTTGTTAATCCCACGTTGATTAGAAGGTAGATTATTATCAACTCCATCATTTAATAGGCGACTAGACATAACGGTTTGTTTGATATTATCATATAAACTTGGAGAAAAACCACCCGATATATCAGTTCCTAAACAAATATTTACACCTTCATTTTTAAGTTTGTTTACTGGTAGAACGGCGTTAGCGAAGTATGAGTTTGAAATAGGACAGTGACAAACAGATGAGTGATTATGTGAGAAAATTTTTGCATCTCTACTGTTAATAAAATTTCCATGAGCCATAACTGCTTTGTCGGTTAAAAGACCAAAACTAGCCAATACTTCAGTATCACGACGACCAAATCTTTCAGAAACAAAATTATGTTCCCAATCACTCTCACTACAATGACTTTGAATGTAAGTATTATATTTTTTAGCTAAAACACCTAATCCTTTTAGTGCTTCATCAGTACAACTAGGAACAAAGCGTGGTGTAATGACTGGATAGACACCTTGAGGCACGTTTTTCCCTAATGCTGTAACATCCTTTATGAATTGTTCAGTATTTTTTAATGCTTCTTTCGTTGAATAATCGCGATAAAAATTTGGGTTCATAGTTTTATCATCCATAACGACTTTTCCGACGAACCCACGTTGACCAAGGTCAGCGCAAATTTTTGCAAGTTCAAGTGTTGCTTCGTTATGGATAGTACCGAAATACATAGCAGATGTAGTTCCGTTAGCAAGTAGAGTTTTTACTAAATCGGTATAAACTTCTTTTGCATAATTAACGTCTTCGTACTTAGCTTCTAAAGGGAAGGTGAAATTATCTAACCAACAACTAAGTTCATCATCAAGTGCTAATCCTGCTTGTGGCCATTGAGGAGCATGGATATGTAAATCTATAAATCCTGGTAAAAGTATTTTGTCCCCAAAATCATAAAAATTTTGATGAGAAGAATATTCAGTTAATTTTTCCACATAATTAGGATCATTATTTTTTATAACTTCATTAATAATTCCATTTTCTAATACTGTGATGACAGCATCTTTTAAAAATTCGATTTTTCCGTAGTGAATGCTATGAAAAAGAGATGCTTTAAAAATATTTTTTATAGTCATATGTTTATATCTCCTTGTAAGTTTAATAAATATACCACAAGAACCGAACTATGTCAATAAAAAAAATATAAAATCAAGCGTAAAACATCTAACCTTGAGTTCTTTTTATATTTACCTTAGGTAATGTACGGTTTTAGAGATATAAAGGTGGATTTATAATAGTGGTAATAACTTCGATGTTATAATTTAAATATACATATAAAAAAGAGAAATATATATAAAACTCTTTATTTTTTAAAAATAAATATAGATATAAGAATATTATAAAAAATGAACAAATTTAATAGAATATTAGTTAGAAGGTAAAATAGTATTGCTTAATTAGAAATAATTTGTAAGGTAAGAAATAGTTAGAAAAAAAATAATAAAAGTGGATTAATTA